>artificially_reared_2__coassemble_206_pt1 | contig 37487 bp, 27 predicted proteins | sample artificially_reared_2__metabat2_high_PE_035 | metagenome-assembled genome bin artificially_reared_2 | reverse complement strand
ATAGGGAGACTGGCAAGTTCTGACTTAGCGAAGTTAGGGCTTGCCTTATTTTTTTGAGGGCACAAAAAAGGCCATCTCAAAGTATTTTGAGACAGCCTCTTTAGTTAAAACAAAAGGTTGTTTTTTATTTGATAACACCAAGTTCTTTACCGACCTTAACGAATGCTGCGATAGCCTTGTCAAGATGAACACGTTCGTGACCTGCAGAAAGCTGTACACGGATACGAGCCTGTCCTTTTGGAACTACCGGATAGTAGAAACCTGTAACATAGATTCCTTCTTCCTGCATCTTAGCTGCAAAGTCTTGAGACAATTTAGCGTCATAAAGCATAACTGCGCAGATAGCACTCTGAGTTGGCTTGATATCGAAGCCTGCAGCAAGCATATTGTCGCGGAAGTAATTTACGTTTTCCATCAATTTGTCGTGAAGAGCGTTGCTTTCCTTAAGAATCTTGAACATTTCAAGGCTGGCACCAACAATAGCAGGAGCTACAGAGTTAGAGAACAGATAAGGACGAGAACGCTGGCGCAACATGTCAATGATTTCCTTGCGGCCTGTTGTAAAACCACCCATAGCACCACCAAATGCTTTTCCTAATGTACCAGTGAAGATATCCACACGTCCGTATACATTATATTGTTCTGCTACACCATGACCAGTAGGACCTACAACACCTGCAGAGTGTGATTCATCTACCATAACAAGAGCATCATATTTTTCTGCAAGTTCGCATATCTTGTCCATAGGAGCTACATTACCGTCCATAGAGAACACACCATCTGTAGCAATGATACGGTGACGCTGAGCCTGAGCTTCCTGAAGACAACGTTCAAGGTCGGCCATATCGGCATTGTTATAACGATAACGTTTAGCTTTGCAAAGACGTACACCGTCGATGATAGAAGCATGGTTCAGTGCATCCGAAATGATAGCGTCTTCATCAGTAAGAAGAGGTTCGAAAAGACCGCCGTTAGCATCGAAGCAGGCAGCATAAAGAATTGTGTCTTCAGTCTTGAAATAGTCGGAGATAGCAGCTTCAAGTTGTTTGTGAAGATCCTGAGTACCGCAGATGAAGCGAACAGATGACATACCATAACCGTGAGTGTCCATAGCTGCTTTTGCTGCTTCAATCAGACGCTTGTTGTCTGAAAGGCCAAGATAGTTGTTGGCACAGAAGTTCAATACATCTTCTCCGGCGTTTACCTTGATGTCGGCACGTTGTGGAGTAGTGATAATTCTTTCATTCTTGTATAGGCCGGCAGCCTTGATATTATCAAGTTCAGCAGCCAAAAAATCTTTAAATTTTCCGTACATAATGTTGTTTACTAAGGTTAATGCACAAAGGTCATATTTTTTTCTGAATTATTGAATTATTTATCTCTCTTTTTTCGAATAACCTTAAAAAAATCTATATCTTTGCGGTACATAACTAACAAACTTTAATAATATAATATGAAAAATGTCCTTATCATAGGTTCTACGGGCCAGATTGGCTCAGAACTTACAATGAAACTAAGAGGCTTGTATAACGGTAACATTGTTGCCGGTTACATCCCGGGTGCTGAACCAAATGAAATGATGCGTGAGTCTGGTCCTTGCGAAGTTGTTGATATCACAAACGAACAGCAGATAGCAGAGACTGTGGCAAAATACAAAATCGACACTATCTATAACCTTGCAGCACTCCTTTCTGCAGTTGCAGAGGCAAAACCACAATTGGCTTGGAAAATTGGTATGGGTGGTTTGTTTAATGTACTCGAAGTGGCACGTACTATGAATTGCGCTGTGTTTACTCCAAGTTCAATCGGTGTTTTCGGAAACAATACTCCAAAGGACAAAACTCCACAGGATACTATACGTAATCCTCGTACTATGTATGGTGTGACTAAAGTTTCAGGAGAATTGCTTAGCGACTATTATTATCTTCGTTTTGGCGTAGATACTCGTTCTGTACGTTTCCCTGGTCTTATCTCATACGTAACACCTCCGGGTGGTGGTACAACAGACTATGCTGTTGATATCTACTATTCTGCTGCTAAGGGTGAAACATTCAAGTGTCCTATTGCTCAGGGTACATATATGGATATGATGTATATGCCTGATGCTCTCCGTGCAGCTATCGAAATTATGGAAGCCGACCCTACTAAGTTCGTTCACCGTAATTCATTCAACATTGCATCAATGAGTTTCGAACCTGAAATCATATATAATAAGATTAAGGAATATGTTCCTGAATTCAAGATGGAATATGATGTAGATCCATTGCGTCAGGCTATTGCTGAATCTTGGCCAAATTCACTTGATGATACTTGTGCACGTGAAGAATGGGGCTGGAAACCTGAATACGATCTTGATGCCATGACACGTGATATGCTTGCCAAGCTTAAAGAAAAATTTGCGAAATAAGAATCTTATAAGATAAATATCGCTCATTACTAATATAAAGATAAAACAAAAAAAGAAAACGGGACATCATCTACATTATCACAACGTAGGTGGGTCCCGTTTCCTTTTTTAGTTATGCATAATTTAATGCACATCATCATTTTGGACTTTCTTTTGTACCCCCGAGGGGAATCGAACCCCTATCTAAAGTTTAGGAAACTTCTATTCTATCCGTTGAACTACAAGGGCAGTTGTACTTTTTTGAATTTGTTCATAAGAAAAAGCCCAAACATTATCAATGTTTTTCAATCTAAGTCAGGCTTTTATTTATATGTTAAAGTATCTGTATAAACAAAGCGTTGCAAAAATACATCTTTTTACTGATTATCCAACTATTTTCATTAAAAAAATCATCTTTTTCATCTTTTTGTTGAAATTTTACCCTTTTCCTTTGCTTTTCTGAAAGAACTTTATCACTTTTGCGATTATAATATTTTTGAAAACACTAAAAACGACAACATTATGGCAGAAGAAAAAACAGTCAAAGAACTTGACGAAGTGGTAGTTCGCTTTTCCGGCGACTCCGGCGACGGGATGCAGCTGGCTGGAAACATGTTTTCCAACATCTCGGCCACAGAAGGTAATGATATCAGTACATTTCCTGACTATCCAGCAGACATCAGAGCTCCGCAAGGATCACTTACAGGTGTGTCTGGCTTTCAGGTGCATATAGGTTCGGGCAAGGTTTATACTCCCGGCGATAAGTGTGATGTATTGGTTGCAATGAATCCTGCCGCACTTAAAACTCAGTATAAGTTTTGCAAGCCACAGGCTGTAATTATTATAGATACAGATTCGTTCACTAAGCGCGATCTTGAAAAGGCGCAGTTCCAGCTTGAGAATCCTTTCTCCGAACTTGGCATAAAAAATGAGGTAGTGGAGGCTTCCATTACTACCATGTGTAAGGAATGTCTTAAAGACAGCGGACTGGATAATAAGTCAATCCTCAGAACCAAGAACATGTTTGCTCTCGGTCTTGTTTGCTGGCTGTTCCAGCGTGATGTAAAGATAGGGGAGAAACTACTTCGCGATAAATTCGCCAAGAAACCGGAAATAGCAGAGGCTAATGTTCAGGTTCTGTATGCCGGATATATGTTTGGTGCAAATACTCATGCATCAGTATCAATGAGCTATCGTGTCCCATGCAAGGATCAGAAGACTCCTGGCAGGTATATGGATATTAATGGAAATAAGGCTACAGCCTACGGACTTATGGCTGCTGCCGAAAAAGCCGGACTTCAGTTGTATCTTGGTTCATACCCAATTACACCGGCAACTGATATTCTTCATGAACTTGCTAAACATAAATCGTTAGGTGTAAAGACTGTACAATGTGAAGACGAAATTGCAGGTTGTGCATCGGCTGTGGGAGCTTCGTTTGCAGGTGCCCTTGCTGTTACCACTACATCCGGTCCTGGTGTATGCCTTAAGAGTGAAGCCATGAATCTTGCTGTGATAACAGAGCTTCCGCTTGTTGTGATTAATGTTCAGCGTGGCGGACCTTCTACTGGATTGCCTACAAAATCTGAACAGACAGACCTTCTTCAGGCACTTTATGGCAGAAACGGAGAAAGTCCGATGCCTGTTATTGCGGCTACTTCTCCAACAGACTGTTTCGATGCTGCCTATACAGCATGCAAGATAGCTCTCGAACATATGACTCCTGTTGTCCTGCTTACTGACGCTTATATAGCAAACGGTTCCGCTGCATGGCGTTTGCCTGATTTGGCTGAATATCCGGATATCTGTCCACCATACGTTACACCTGATATGGCTTCATACTGGACTCCTTTCCTTCGTAATCATGAAACCGGGGTGCGCTATTGGGCTAAACCTGGAACAGAATCTTTCATGCACCGTATAGGTGGACTCGAAAAGAGTAGTGAGACCGGTTCTATATCTACCGAACCTGAAAATCATCATCTTATGACAAAACTGCGTGCCGAGAAGGTTGAGAAGATAGCCGACTGTATTCCTCAGCTGCAGGTTGAAGGTGATGAAGATGCCGATTTGCTGATTGTAGGTTTCGGAGGAACATACGGTCATTTGCATTCTGCTATGGATGTACTCAACAAACAGGGTAAGAAAGCAGCCCTTGCACATTTCCGTTGTATTAATCCGCTGCCAAAGAATACAGCCGAAGTCCTTCGCAAATATAAGAAGGTGGTTGTGGCAGAGCAGAATATGGGTCAGTTTGCCGGTTATCTTCGTATGAAAATCGAAGGTTTGCACTTACATCAGTTTAATCAGGTAAAAGGTCAGCCTTTCGTAGTACAGGAACTGGTTGATGCTTTCACTAAAATCATGGAGGAATAATAAAAAAACATGGAGGAAAAAATTATGAGCGAAACAAAATATACAGCAGCCGATTATAAGGCTGGTCAACCGCGTTGGTGTCCCGGATGTGGCGACCATGCTTTCCTGAACTCTTTCCATAAAGCATTGGCCGAGATAGGTACAGCACCAAAGGATATTGCAGTGATTTCCGGTATCGGATGTTCTTCGCGCTTACCTTATTATATGAATACATACGGGATGCACACTATTCACGGTCGTGCAGCTGCAATAGCAACAGGTGTTAAGGTGGCTAATCCTAATCTTACTGTATGGCAGATTTCCGGTGATGGTGACGGTCTTGCTATCGGAGGTAATCATTTTATCCATGCTATCCGCCGTAATGTGGATATAAATATAATTTTGTTGAACAACCGTATTTATGGTCTGACCAAAGGACAGTACTCTCCAACTTCCGAAAGAGGATTTGTTAGCAAGTCATCTCCTTACGGAACAGTGGAAGATCCATTCCGCCCGGCTGAATTGTGCTTTGGCGCTCGCGGACGCTTCTTTGCACGTTGTGCCGCAGTCGACAGTAATCCTTCGGTAGAAGTCCTTAAAGCAGCCGAGAAACATAAAGGAACATCTGTGGTTGAGGTGCTTCAGAATTGTGTGATTTTTAATGACGGAACACATAATAGTCTTGCAAAGAAAGAAGACCGTGAGAAAAATGCTATCTATCTGGAACATGGCAAGCCAATGCTGTTCGGACCTAACAGAGAATTCGGCCTTATGCAGGAAGGATTCGGCCTTAAGGTTGTAAAGCTTGGCGAAAACGGTATAACCGAAAAAGATATATTGGTTCATGATGCACACTGCATGGATAACACTCTTCAGCTTAAGCTTGCCCTGATGGAGGGCCCTGATTTCCCTGTAGCACTTGGCGTAATCCGTGATGTAGAAGCTCCTACATACGATGAGGCTGTAGCTCAGCAAATTGAGGAAGTTTCGGCTAAAAAGAAATATCATAGTTTTGCCGAACTGCTCGATACTAATGATACATGGGAGATAAAGTAATATATTTTGCCAGAAAATATTACTGAAAAGCTTGTGTCACAATCAGTATGCGTGGCATATATAAGAGTGTTGTATATACTGATTTTTACTGAATATATATTGATATGCAGTAATATATATTGCATTACATAGGTAAAATTTAAGGGACGGATTTATTCGTCCCTTTTTTTGTAATACGTACTTTGCAAAATTGTTACACAAGTATAAATATTTCACTATTACGGATTTTTTTCTCTAATAGTTTCTTGCATTCAAATAAAAGTAGTATTTTTGTATCGCCTTACACAAGGCGGACTAAAAAGGTAAATAACATATCTAAAATAATAACCAAATTAATCATTTAAAACAATGGCAAATTTAGATCTTACCAAATACGGTATCCAGGGTACCGTAGAAATTCTACACAATCCTTCTTACGAAGTATTGTTTGCTGAAGAAACAAAAGCTGGTTTGGAAGGCTATGAAAAAGGTCAGGTAACTGAACTTGGTGCAGTAAACGTTATGACTGGTATCTACACTGGTCGTTCTCCTAAAGATAAATTCTTGGTAAAAGACGCTACAAGCGAAAACACTGTATGGTGGACTTCAGAAGAATATAAAAACGACAACAAGCCTGTAACTACAGAAGCTTGGAATGTATTGAAAGAACTTGCTGCTAAAGAATTGTCAAACAAGAAACTTTATGTTGTTGATGGTTTCTGCGGTGCTAACGAAGGTACTCGTTTGAAAGTTCGTTTCATCATGGAAGTTGCATGGCAGGCTCACTTCGTAACTAACATGTTCATCCGCCCAACAGCTGAAGAACTTGAATCATTCGAACCTGACTTCATCGTTTACAACGCTTCTAAGGCTAAAGTTGAAAACTACAAAGAACTTGGCTTGAACTCTGAAACAGCTGTTGTATTCAACTTGACAACTAAAGAACAGGTTATCCTTAACACTTGGTATGGTGGTGAAATGAAGAAGGGTATGTTCTCTATGATGAACTACTTCAACCCACTTCGCGGTGTTGCTTCAATGCACTGTTCTGCTAACACTAATATGGACGAAACTGAATCAGCTATCTTCTTCGGTTTGTCTGGTACAGGTAAGACTACTCTTTCTACAGATCCAAAACGTAAGTTGATCGGTGACGACGAACACGGATGGGATAACGAAGGTGTATTCAACTATGAAGGTGGTTGCTACGCTAAGGTTATCAACCTTGACAAGGAATCAGAACCAGATATCTACAACGCTATCAAACGTAACGCTCTTCTTGAAAACGTTACAGTTGATGCAGAAGGTAAGATCAACTTCGCTGATAAGAGCGTAACAGAAAACACTCGTGTATCTTACCCAATCAACCACATCGAAAACATCGTTAAGCCAGTTTCTAAGGGTCCTCACGCTAAGCAGGTAATCTTCTTGTCAGCTGACGCATTCGGTGTATTGCCTCCAGTATCTATCCTTAACCCTGCTCAGGCTCAGTACTACTTCTTGTCAGGATTTACTGCTAAGTTGGCTGGTACAGAACGTGGTATCACTGAACCAACTCCAACATTCTCTGCATGTTTCGGCGCTGCATTCTTGAGCTTGCACCCAACTAAATATGCTGAAGAACTTGTTAAGAAGATGGAAATGACTGGTGCTAAGGCATACTTGGTTAACACTGGTTGGAACGGTACAGGTAAGCGTATCTCTATCCGCGATACTCGTGGTATTATCGACGCTATCCTTGACGGTTCTATCGACAAGGCTCCAACTAAGGTTATCCCATTCTTCGACTTCGTAGTTCCAACAGAATTGCCAGGTGTAGATCCTAAGATCCTTGACCCACGTGATACTTACGAATGCGCTTGTCAGTGGGAAGAAAAAGCTAAAGACTTGGCTGGACGTTTCATCAAGAACTTCGCTAAGTTTACAGGTAACGAAGCTGGTAAGGCTCTTGTTGCTGCTGGTCCAAAGTTGTAATTATATATACAACATAAATATTTTAAAGCGGTCCTCAAAAGGGACCGCTTTTTTTATACTTAAATTCTTTGTTCCGGGTTTTTAGTGATTTTAACCGATTTCTTTGTAAATTTGCTTTCGTATTGGTTTTTATTTGAATATGGAAGAACAGTTTGATATAAGAGATTATAAGCCTACCGGAAAGGAAAGGGATTTTGAGAATGCCCTGCGTCCTTTGCAGTTCGAGGATTTCAGCGGACAGGATAAGGTGGTGGATAATCTGAGGATTTTTGTCAAGGCTGCGCGTCTTAGGGCCGAGGCTCTTGACCATGTGTTGCTGCACGGACCTCCTGGATTAGGAAAGACTACTCTGAGCAATATAATAGCAAATGAACTTGGGGTAGGGTTTAAGGTTACCTCCGGACCGGTTCTCGACAAGCCTGGTGATCTGGCGGGGGTTCTTACAAGTCTTGAGCCTAATGATGTATTGTTTATAGATGAAATTCACCGTTTGAGTCCGGTGGTAGAGGAGTATCTGTATTCGGCTATGGAGGATTATCGCATAGATATTATGATTGATAAAGGTCCTTCGGCAAGAAGTATACAGCTCGACCTTAATCCGTTTACTCTGGTTGGGGCTACTACACGTAGTGGGTTGCTTACTGCCCCTCTCCGTGCCCGTTTTGGTATAAATCTTCATCTTGAATATTATGATGATTCTGTATTGTCGAGGATTATAATGAGATCGGCAAGTATACTTGGTGTTCCCTGTGATTTTGAAGCCGCCGGTGAAATTGCTTCCCGAAGTCGCGGAACTCCGCGTATTGCTAATGCCTTGCTGCGACGTGTGAGAGATTTCGCTCAGGTTAAGGGAAATGGCAGGATTAATACAGAAATTGCCCAGTTTGCTCTTGAGGCTCTTAATATAGACAGATACGGCCTTGATGAAATAGACAATAAGATACTTTGTACTATTATTGATAAGTTTAAGGGCGGGCCTGTAGGACTGACTACCATTGCTACTGCCCTTGGTGAGGATCCTGGCACTTTAGAGGAGGTTTATGAACCGTTTCTGATAAAGGAAGGGTTTATTAAACGTACCCCACGCGGACGCGAGGTTACTGATTTAGCTTATACACATCTCGGAAAATCAAGGTTCGGGTCGAAATATGAGGGAATGGAAAAAGGTTTGTTTGACTGATATATTATTTTATCGTGGCTAATATTAAATCCTTGGCCAAGGATACTGCGATATACGGACTTAGCAGTATAGTTGGCCGTTTTTTGAATTATCTTTTAGTTCCGCTGTATACTTCCGTACTTGCCGCACAGTCGGGTGGTTATGGAGTGGTATCTAATGTATATGCTTATACAGCTCTTATTCTTGTATTCCTTACTTTTGGTATGGAAACAGGTTTCTTCAGATTTGCAAATAAGGAAGATGAGAATCCGGAAAATGTTTATGCTAATTCTCTTTTATTTGTCGGAGGATTGTCGGCTTTATTTGTATTGTTGGGGCTGATTTTCCTTAAGCCTGTTTCATCTTTCCTGGAGTATCCGGATAATCCGGATTATGTGGCAATGATGATGGTAGTAGTGGCACTTGACTCGTTTTTGTGTATTCCTTTTGCCTACCTGAGATATAAGAAAAGGCCGATTAAGTTTGCTGCAATAAAGATGCTTAATATTATAGGTAATATTGCTCTTAATCTGTTTTTCCTTCTACTATGTCCTTGGCTATATAAGGTGGCACCGGAAACTGTTTCTTGGTTCTATGATCCGGATTATCTGGTAGGATATATTTTTGTATCCAATCTGATTATGTCGGCAGTGCAGGTGTTCTTTTTTATCCCAGAACTTAAAGGTTTTTCTTATAAGCCTGATATGGGATTGATGAAAAGGATGATCAGTTATTCTTTCCCGATTCTTATTTTCGGCTTGGTGGGAATTCTTAATCAGACAGTAGACAAGATGATTTATCCGTTTCTGTACGAAGACAGGCAGGAGGGGCTGGTGCAGTTGGGTATATACAGTGCAACAAGTAAGGTTGCCTTAGTTATGGCAATGTTTACACAGGCTTTCAGATATGCCTACGAGCCATTCGTATTTGGCAAGAACAAGGATAAGGACAGTAATGAAGTGTATGCGGCAGCCATGAAGTATTTCCTGATTTTCTCGTTGCTTGCGTTCCTGGCTGTAATGTTTTATATGGATATATTGAAGTATCTTGTGGCATCCGACTATTGGGAAGGACTTAGTGTGGTGGCAATAGTTATGGGAGCAGAGATTTTTAAGGGTATATATTTCAATCTGTCGTTCTGGTATAAACTGACTGATGAGACACAGTGGGGGGCATATTTTTCAATTATAGGTTGTGCTGTGATAGTAGGGCTTAATGTCTGGCTTGTTCCTCAGTATGGATATTTGGCTTCGGCATGGGCTTCGGTAGCTGGATATGGGGTAATTACAGTGCTTTCTTATTTTATAGGTCAGAAGAAGTATCCTGTGGATTATAAGATCAAGGATATGGCTGTTTACCTGATTATAGCCGGTGCTCTTTATGCTATATCAGTTTTTGTGCATCCTGATAATGTATGGCTGAGACTCGGAATGAATACATTAATGTTATTCTTGTTTGTGGCATATATTATTAAAAAGGACTTGCCTTTGAAGAGTATTCCGGTGATAAACAGATTTGTCAGGTGATTTAAGAATTTGAATAAGTTAGTAACATAATTCTTTTCGTTATGGAATTGAACAACAGAAAGAAGTATTTGGTGAGAAAGTTTTTCAATGACTATCTCGATCTCAACAAGAGTATGGAGGATGAACATATTACAGTTGAGGCTATACGTAACGGGGTAGAGTTCAGGGGAGCTAATCTGTGGGTGCTTATCTTCGCGACTTTTATAGCATCTCTCGGACTCAATGTAAATTCTACAGCCGTGATTATCGGTGCTATGCTTATATCTCCTTTAATGGGACCTATTATGGGAGTGGGACTTGCTATTGGTATCAATGACTTCGAACTGATGAAACGCTCTCTTAAGAGTTATCTTATAGCAACAGTTTTCAGTGTTACTACTGCTACCGTATATTTTGCTTTTACTCCTCTTGATGAAGTTCAAAGCGAATTGTTGGCACGTACTTCTCCTACAATATATGATGTTTTCATAGCATTGGTAGGTGGTCTTGCCGGTATAGTGGCATTGGCTACAAAAGAAAAGGGTAACGTAATACCTGGTGTGGCAATAGCTACAGCATTGATGCCTCCTCTGTGTACAGCAGGTTTCGGACTGGCAACAGGTAATCTGCTTTATTTTCTTGGAGCTTTTTATCTTTATTTTATAAATTCTGTTTTTATAAGTCTTGCTACTTTCCTTGGTGTGAGATTCATGAGGTTCAAGCATAAGGAATTTGTTGATAAGGAAAGAGAAAAGCTTGTAAGAAAATATATTATAGGAATTGCTGTTGCAACTATGTGTCCTGCCATATATCTTACTTATGGTATAGTGAAGGAAACTTTCTATCACAGTGCTGCAAATGATTTTATCACAGAGGAGCTTCAGTTCCCTAACTCACAGATACTAAGCCGTGAGATATCTTATGGCAAACGTGAGATAAAGGTGGTTATGGTAGGTAATGAGGTTTCTGAATCTGAGATTGCAGCGGCAGAAAGAAAGCTTGAGAAATATAATCTTAACAAGACAAAACTTACCGTATTTCAAGGTGTAAATAACGGTGATATGGATATCAGTAATATCAAGTCTCTTGTTATGGAGGATTTCTATAAGAAGAGTGAAGAGAAACTGGCTCAACAGCAGTTTGAGATAGATTCGTTGAAGTCTGTTCTTGATGTATATACTCGAAGCGGACAGGCTGATGAGAAGCTTGCAAAGGAAATGAAAGCGTTATTCAATAATGTGAGATCGGTTTCATTGGCAAGAAGTGTAAGAGTAAGTGTAGACAGCCTTAAAACTGATACTCTTACCTTTGCTATTATAGACTGTAACGGCAAACCGTCGCATGATGAGAAAACCAAGATGAATAATTGGCTTAAGGCAAGAACTAATGCCAAGGTTCTGGAACTTATAGTCGAATAGAATATAAGAGAATAAATAAAGCCTGACAATACATAAGATTTGCTCTAATATGATGCAAACTCTTGTATGGTCAGGCTTTTTCATTATATAATGTAATTTAATTAGGATAGGGAACAGTCCTTTGCTTTTCAGAACCTGGACTTATCAAGGCTTATTTTTTCTTGCGCTTAGCCCATCCTTCTTCAAATCCGTCGTCTTTTGAAGTATCGTCATCGTGAAGGAAGAACTGTTTCCAGTCGTCTTTCCTTTTCGGACCCCTTGCTGCGGTGTATCCTCTTTCCTCACGGCTTGGCTTGCTTTTGCCGGATTTGCTTTCCTGCTCGGAATTCCTTTTCTCTGATTTAGATTTGCCTGAACTTTTCTCGGACTTTTTTTCAGATCTCCTGTCGTCTTTCTTTCCAGAATTTTTTTCAGAAGCTTTTCTGTCTGAACCTCTGTCGCGTTTCTTACCGCTCTTGTCGCTTTTTCCTGTATTCTCACCGGCTGGTTCAACTACAATTCTCTTTCCTTTGATAACAACACGGTTGAGTGCTTTTATTACCATATCCGCCTGTGATTCTATGACTTCAAAGAAAGAGAAATTCTGCATAAGGTCTATTCTTCCTATCTGGATATGCTCTTTCTTAAGATTACGGTTGATAAGTTCAATAATCTGATTTGCATAGAATCCATCGGTCTTACCCATGTTGAGGAAAAGACGTGCATAACCTTTTTCTGCTTTACGCGCTGTTTTTTCCTTGTCGGTACCATAGTCCTTACGTTCTTTTCTGTCGCTCTTATCCTTATCAGACAACTTAGGCTGTTCGATTTCTGGCGCGTTACGGTAATATTCAAGGAAACGGTTGAACTCCATTGATACAACGCGCTTTATAAGGTCTTCCTTGCTCAACCATTCGAACTTGCGGTAAATGCCTGGAAGGAATGCTTCTATTTCCTCTTCATTGACTTTTACCTTCTCTATATCATCAATAACCTTTATAAGCTGCTGCTCACATATTTCTTTGCCACCAGGTAAAGTTCCTATTGTAAACTTCTTGTTGATAATGCGTTCTATCTCACGCATCTTGCCTTTCTCTCTAAGGTTTATTATTGCTATAGATATACCTGTCTTTCCGGCACGTCCGGTTCTACCGCTTCGGTGAGTGTAACTTTCAGTGTCGTCGGGTAGGGCATAGTTGATTACATGAGTAAGGTCATTAACATCAAGACCACGCGCTGCAACATCTGTAGCAACGAGTAGCTGCAGATGACGCTGGCGGAACTTCTGCATTACCAAGTCTCTCTGAGCCTGGCTCAACTCACCGTGAAGTGAGTCGGCATTATATCCGTCCTGAATGAGCTTGTCTGCAATTTCCTGTGTCTCTTTTCGTGTGCGGCAGAATATTATACCATAAATCTGAGGATAGAAGTCCACAACACGTTTAAGTGCCAGATACTTGTCTTTGGCATGTACCATATAGGCTACGTGATGCACATTCTTGCTTCCCTCATTTTTTGTTCCAATGGTTATTTCTTTTGCATTATGCAGATATGTCTTGGCAATACGTGAAATTTCAGGACTCATTGTTGCCGAGAACATAAGAGTATTTCTGTCTTCCGGCACCTGTTCCAGAATAGCGTTTATACTGTCTGTAAAGCCCATGTTAAGCATCTCATCGGCTTCATCCATAACTACATCGCGTATAGTGCTAAGTTTTGCCACATTACGTTCCATAAGGTCGATAAGACGCCCTGGAGTGGCAACAATAATATGTACACCTTTCTTAAGACTGCGTATCTGGCTGTCGATAGACGAGCCTCCATATACCGGAAGGATTTTCAGGTCGGAAATATATTTTGAATAGTCAGTCAAGTCGCCCGCTATTTGCAGGCAGAGTTCACGTGTAGGGCATAGCACCAAAGCCTGCGGTACACAATTATCTACATCAATTTTCTGAATCAGCGGCAGACCAAATGCGGCTGTTTTCCCGGTTCCGGTTTGTGCCAGAGCCACTACGTCATTGCGGTTTCCCAATAAATACGGAATAACTTCTTCCTGTACAGGCATAGGATACTCATATCCCATTTCTTCGATAGCCATGCGTATTTCTGCAGAAACGCCTAATTCTTCGAATGTCTTCATCTAAAAAAATTATATTCTATAATATATATGCATATTTCGCTTGCAAAGATACGTACATTTATTTGAAATTTATGTTTATCTTTGCTAAAACTGTAGTTTACATTTGTTTATTGTTCATAAAATATAAGGACATTGTAATACTGGAAAAACAATAAAACGTAAGTAAGTGTTTTTTATTCTCCGACTGTTATAATAATACATTACTGATATAAATATTAATTCAATATACCTATATATTTCTTTTTTATGAAAAATATTTTTATTTGCTTGTTTTTATTATGCGGTCTGATTACTGCAAAATCACAGACATTAAAGTCGCCCGACGGTAATCTGGTCATGAATTTTAAGCTCGATAATGAGCATTCTCCTGTATATTCTCTTGATTACAAGGGTAAAGAAGTGATAAAAGACAGTAGGATGGGATTTGTGTTGCGTCCTGCTCTGGATTATAGCAAGGGGTTTAGGCTTCTTTCATCGGATACTGCTTCTGCCGATATTGTCTGGAAACCTGTTTGGGGTCAATACAGCGAAATAAGAGACAATCATAACGAGCTCCTGGTATCTCTTCTGCAAGAAAAAACAGGATGGATTCTGAACATCCGTTTCAGACTATTCAATGATGGTCTTGGTTTCAGATATGAGTTTCCTGTTCAGAGTAATCTCAGACATTTTACTATAGAAAATGAAGTTACAGAATTTTGTATGACTGGAAATCATAAGGCATTCTGGTTGCCTGGTGATTACGATACCAATGAATATCCAACTACTACATCGTTATTGTCGGAGGTGGCTGCACTTACTCCAGAGGTCAGAAAGGAAGGGCTTGCAGCCAAATCGTTTACTCCAAATCTTGCAGTGCAGACTCCTCTTATGATGAAGTCTTCCGACGGATTATATATAAACATTCACGAAGCGGCTCTGGTTGACTTTCCTGCCATGTGTCTTAATCTTGATGATGATGCATTTGTGTTGAGTTCACATCTTACTCCAGACAAAAATGGCGCACGAGGGTATATTCAGACAGGTTCAGTCTCTCCATGGAGAACGATAGTGGTAAGTGATGACGCACGCGATATTCTGGCATCATGTCTTATATTAAATCTTAATGAACCTTGTAAGATAGAAGATACATCATGGATAAAACCGGTTAAATATGTAGGTGTATGGTGGGAATACTTTATTGGAGGAGGTTCAACATGGTCGTATACAGATACACAGGATATTATAATAGGTAAGACCGATTATACAAAATTGCATCCGCATGGCCATCATGGAGCAAATACCGGACATGTAAAGGAATATATTGACTTTGCGGCAAAACATGGCTTTGATGCTGTTCTTGTGGAAGGATGGAATGAAGGTTGGGAAGATAACTATGCGTACTCCAAGGAGCGTATTTACAGCTTTACAAAGGCATATCCCGATTTTGATGTGAAGGGTTTGCATGAATATGCTGCAGGTAAAGGAGTTAAAATTATTATGCATCATGAAACAACATCCTCTGTTGCCGATTACGAGAAACAGTTGCATGATGCTTTCCGCTTCATGAATGACAACGGATATGATGCTGTTAAGACGGGTTATGTAGGTCCTATTATCCCTCGAAGTGAATACCACGATGGTCAGTGGATGGTGAATCATTATAACTATGTAGCGGAAACTGCCGCAAAATATAGAATAATGGTTAATTCACACGAGGCTGTAAGACCTACCGGAATGTGCCGTACTTATCCTAACTGGATAGCACAGGAGTCGGCAAGAGGTACAGAATTTGAATCGTTTAATGGAAACAATCCTGATCATACTACAATCCTTCCTTTTACCCGACTCATGGGTGGCCCTATGGACTATACTCCTGGTATATTCGAAGGAGACCTTTCTGTTTATGGCTCTAATAAAGCAAAACTTAGTACCACTTTAGTGAAGCAGCTTGCATTATATGTAACCATGTATAGCCCGTTGCAGATGGCAGCCGATTTATATCAGAACTACGAAAAATATCCTGATGCATTTCAGTTTATTAAGGATGTAGCTGTAGACTGGGACAATACTTATATTCTTGAAGCAGAACCGGGAGATTATGTTACTATTGCACGTAAGGCGAAAGGCAAAGATGAGTGGTTCGTGGGTGGCATTACAGATGAAAATTCCCGTGAGGCGGTAATCGATTTCAGCTTCTTGCCAAAAGGAAAGAAATACATTGCCACTATATATGCCGATGGGAAAGATGCCGACTGGCGCAATAATCCTAAGGACTATGTTATATCTACCAAAAAGGTTACATGTAAAACCATACTTAAGCAGAAACTTGCACCAAGTGGCGGTGTAGCAATTAGTGTGAGAGAAGCCGGCAGACAATGACATATACAATGTAATATAAGATGAAACAAATATAGGCTATCGCTATCCGTAATAGGAAGGCAATAGCCTATATTTGTTTGGAAAGACACTAGTGCCTATTTGTCTTGAATATCGAGAATATCAGAAATGATGTCCCTGTCGGCATGTAACTGTTTTATAAGTTCATCAAGCGAGCCAAACCTTTTTTCTTCTCTGATTCTTTTTACTAATTCAATACGTATTTTCTTATTGTAAATATCATCATTAAAGTTTATGATATGCACTTCAATGCTCAAGTCTGTTCCGTTGTTTACAGTAGGACGATGTCCAATATTAAGCATACCCTTAAATCTGCAATTATTGATATATGCAAAAACAGCATATACACCTTCGGCAGGAATCAGCTTATCGGGGCATGATGGCAACAGGTTTGCTGTAGGGAAACCTATTTTTCGTCCTACTCTATATCCTCCTACTACAGTTCCGTCAAGATAATACCTGTAACCGAGAAACTTGTTGGCCATAACCACGTTGCCCGATTTTAGAAGCTTACGGATAGAAGATGAGCTTATTGAAATATTGGCATTATTTGTAACATTAGCTGCATCATCCGGATTTCCTGTTCCCAAATATTCTGTTCCTTCTAAAGAATAAATAAGAGCTTCAGCCTTAATGATATCAATACCAAGTTCTTTCCCATATATGCAATAATCTTCGAATGTCTCACATCGGTTGTGTCCGAAACGATGATCATAACCTATCACGAGTGCTCTTACATTATACCTATCTTTAAGGAGCTTCATGTATTCTTTTGCTGTAAGCATAGAAAGCTCTCTGGTAAATGGCATCATAATGCAATAATCGGCATCATTTATTTCACTTATAAGATCTCTTTTCTGTTGCAGACACGAAAGTAATTGCGGTTTATAATCAGACTGCATAACCTGACGCGGATGTACCGGAAAGGTAATGAGAGCAGTCTTTAGACCTCTTTCTTCTGCAGCCTTCTTTACCTGTCTGATAAGAAACCTGTGTCCGGTGTGTACACCATCGAAGCAACCGATAGTAGCAGCATTGGGTAATATGTTTATATATTCATCTTCTTCAATTACTTCAATAACTTTCATTCGCTGATTATTTTATTCCAATCTTGTTAGGACTATTTGAATATTTCATAAAGATCTTCACCTATCTTATAATGGTAAGTATTGATACCTACAGATTCGGCTGCATCACAGTTGGCCTTAGAGTCGTCAATGAAAAGAGTTTCTTCTGCTTTCATCTTACCTTCTTTAAGTGCTTCCAGGAAGATTTCCTTGTCTGGTTTTACAAGATGTATTTCGTATGAAAGGAAGATCTTTTTGAAAATCTTCTTCAGATTTATATTATTATACTGGAAGACTCTGTCGGAAGCATAATTCCAATGTATAGCATTGGTGTTGCTCAGGATGTATAGATTGTATTTACGGCTTAAATCAAATAGCAACTCTAACTTTCTCAGAGGTATGTTCTCTATCATGCTGTTCCATATATCATCTATTTCTTTGTCAGACAGTGTGTTTACGTTTGTATTGTTGTCTGTCTCATTATATATATGATTACGGATTCCATCTCTGAATTCAGAATCACTGATTAGTCCTGTCTCATAATCAAGATAAAGCCCCCCTTTGTGGCTTCCTGTAATTTCATCACTTGTAACGCTGAGGCCATATTTTGCACAAGTATCAAGAAATCTGTCCATAGTGATATCTATTAACACACCACCCCAGTCGAATATTATGTTCTTTATGTTTGAATCCATGTTTTATCTGTAATATTTGTTTTTATGTTTTCTAAATATAAAATTATTTGGATGACATCCTTTTTATTCCTCTCCAGATTTCACCTATCCATAGAACTATAGATGTACCACCGATAATGTATAACCATTCTATTACAGGTAATGCTTCTGTACGGAACACCTTGCCTCCGAACGTTACAATTATTATTTGTCCTACTAGTATGATTACAGCTACACTCAACATACCCAGTGCATGACTTGCATCTTTAAATATAGAATGGTTTGTGCCGAACACACTCGCATTAAACAGATTCCAGAACTGAAGCATGACAAATACTGTAAAGAAGATAGTAAGATTATGAGTATCCATACCAGCTTCTGTACTCTTGAAATAAGCCAGCATGCCCATAAGTCCGGCCAGGAAGCAGAGTCCTACTCCAAAAATGTTATTGCGCATAGCTTTGCTTATAATGAAATCTGTACGTTTTCTCGGTTTTTCATTCATCACATCCATGCTTGGAGCTATTGATGCAAGAGCCATAGCAGCAAAAGTATCCATAATAAGATTTACCCAAAGCATCTGTGTTACGGTAAGTGGAAGAGCTGTTCCGAAAAATGCTCCGAACAACACACTTAGAAGGGCCACCACATTTATGGTAAGCTGGAATACAATGAAACGCTGAATATTCTTATATAGCGAACGTCCCCACATAACTGCCGTAGCTATACTGTGGAATGAGTCATCGAGTAGAGTAATGTCACTCGCTTCTTTTGCTACCGAGGTTCCTGTTCCCATTGACAGACCCACCTGTGCATGGTTAAGAGCAGGAGCATCGTTTGTGCCATCTCCAGTTACAGCCACTACAGCTCCTCTCTGCTGAAGAAGTTGTACCAGACGCTGTTTGTCCATTGGTCGTGCACGGCTCATAACCTTAATGTCGAGTACTCTTTCTAATGCTTCTTCATCACTCAGTGAGGCAAATTCAGTTCCGGTAATACGGTTGCGCTCTGTGTCGCCTTCCTGCCATAATCCTATCTGACGGGCAATTTCTGTAGCTGTTCCCGGAGTATCTCCTGTAACGATTTTTACACCTATACCAGCCGACTGGCATTTCTTTACAGCATCTGGAACATCAGGTCTGATAGGGTCGCTAATAGCGAATATTCCAAGGAATGTCATTCCGCCTTCTGCAACAAGTTCGGAACAATCTTCACTCTTGCCTTCGGGAATAATCTTGTATGCAAGTCCGAGAGTACGCATAGCCTTATTCTGGTACGCAAGCAATTGTTCGTTGTACGACTGTATCATTGATTCTTCCAGACTACATTTAGACATGACAATTTCCGGAGCTCCTTTTATATAGAGTACGCGTTTATTCATGACCGGCGATTCCACCAATGTAGCCATATACTTTCTTTCGGTAGAGAATGTAAGCTGGTTTACAACCTTGGCATTCTCTCTAAGTTGTATATAGTTATGTCCTTTATTGTTTAGCCATAAAAGCAGTGCCACTTCAGTAGGGTTTCCAACTCCCGAAGGTTTTTCGCCTTCAGCTTTTTCTTCAAGGAATGCGGTTGAGTTTACAGCAATACTTTCAGCCACAAGTTGAGGATTCGATTCATCTACCTGTGCTTCGTGAACTTGCATCAGGTTTTGTGTAAGAGTTCCGGTCTTATCAGTACAGATAACTGTAATAGCTCCCATAGTTTCACATGCGTGCATCTTTCTTACAAGATTATTTGTTTTCAGCATGCGGCGCATATTAAGTGCAAGGCTCAGGGTGACACTCATTGGCAGTCCTTCAGGTACAGCGACCACGATAAGAGTTACAGCCATCATGAAATATTTAAGAACTATACGTGCTATTTCTAACCACTGTTCCCATCCTTCTACAGTATTAGCCGACAAATAAGCGTAAAGATCCTTACTTGTAAAAATAATGAATGTGAGTGTAGCAATAGTGAATCCGGCTTTTCCGATAAGATCGGCCAGTTTCTTAAGCTGAATATTAAGGGGAGTTTCTTCTTCGCTTTGTTCTGTCGACTGGCGTGCTACCTTACCTATTTCTGTAGCATCACCTACTCGGTCTACTATCATAATTCCATGTCCGTCTGTAATAGTAGTTCCTCTCATCACAGAATTTGACGGATAAGTAGCCTCTTCATCGAAATGAGCCTCGTCTGTTGTCTTGTTGACCATAAGCTCTCCAGTAAGATTTGATTCATTTACCTGTAATGAAACAGCTTCTACAAGAGTTCCGTCTGCAGGTACCTCTTCTCCGGTATTAAGAACGACTACATCTCCTACGACAATATCTTTTTTAGGAATCTCCTTTACTTTTCCGTTACGTATGACAGTTACAGGTGTCTCTTCACCTACAGCATTAAGAAGATCGAACTTCTTATTGGCATCATACTCAAAGTAAAAACCTATTCCCGTGGCAAGGAAAATAGCAAAGAATATACCAATAGTTTCGGCATATTCATTTTCGATAATTGAAATGATAAGCGAGAAAACTGCCGCAATCAATAAAACCTTGATTACAGGATCCTGAAATTTTTCCAGGTAAAGTTTCCATATAGATGGCCTTTTGGGAGGAGTAAGTAAATTTTCCCCGTGTTTTTGGCGGCTTGCAAGAACTTCCTGGTCAGTTAGACCGGTAAGATGCTGCTCATTTGTTTTTTGTGACATGTCTTTAATTATTAATAGATTAAATCAATGCAAAAATACAATATATCTCTTAAGTATCTAACAAATTTAATTTTTTTATCAATTTTTTCTGTCATTTGCTTGCATAATTCAAAACATTGTCTTACCTTTGCATCGCAATCGGAAATAAAACCGATATCGGACTTGTAGCTCAGTTGGTTAGAGCAACAGACTCATAATCTGGAGGTCCCTGGTTCAAGCCCAGGCTGGTCCACATTGGAAATCAGGCAGTTACGAATTTCGTAACTGCTTTTTTTATGTCCTTTTTATTCTCTATATATAATCTTGTTATATAAAAGGTAAAGGTCTTCAATGTTTTATTCTGTTTTCAGATAACATTGAAGACCTTTACCTTCTTATTGATTACGTTTCTATCTTTATTTGTTTGTTTTTACAATATATGTCCGTATAATTTATTGATTATAATATATATAACCTTACAGTCTTGGCAAAATACTTCTGTTGCCGAGTGCGACAGGGTTGATGGCCTATTTAACAATAGATGTAAGCGGATATTTATTGCCTTTTATATTATTAAGGAAAGCCTTTGCAGAGCCGAAATTAAGATACATATCAAGACGTACAGGCAAATGGTTCCTGTCATCGGTTATGTAGAATGTAATAACTTCCTTCTCTTTATTATTGTTATCGTATTCTACTAGTGAGAATACCAAACAACGATATTTAACCCCGTTTTCGGCCTTGTAAACCTCTTTTTTTCTATATATAAGAGTCTGTTTCTCTACTTTTCTTCCTGTAGCCATCGAGAACATGATTTTTTGTCCCGGCAGATAATCGGTAACATCAAACGAGCGTGCCTGAAGCATTATGCTCAACATATCGTATACACATACTTCAAACTCTTCGTAGTTTCTTGATGGGGTACCCTTGTTTACACTGCGCGACTGATCGACTGTGCACTTGCCATTCTTATATCCGAATCTAATTTCATCTACACTATATCTCTTTCCTTCTTCGGCACCTTTACGGAAGTATAGAGGCACAAGGTCTTCTGTTACGATACTGGTAAGGGTATCGCGCATTCTGAAAAACATATCAATTTTCTTGTTGGTAAACGATTGCAGGTCGGTACGAAGGCAATTTTCTCCTTCAAACTTATCATTATTGACAGTCATTTTTGCCCATCCTGCATTTATCCAGATAAACTTCCAGTTGAATTTCAGTTCGTATGTAAGTTCTTCACCTGGTATAATGGCATCGTTTACGGCGCCACATTGAGCTTGTGCGTTTATGCCCGCTATAAGCAGGCATAAACATAATAGTATTTTCTTCATCATTGTGTCTTTCCTAATTTTTTTGCACGTTCAAGATTCTTGCTTTGAATCTTTTTGGCTTCTTCAGGTTTCTGTTTCTTTATCTCGTCCAACTTTTGTTTGTCGAGTGGTATAGACTTGACATCCCATGTCTCCTCAAATTCAAAGTTGGCTTTCATTTCCCATACTTTAGGGAAGTAGTACACTTCCTCCGGCTGTATTTTCTTTCCGAAGTCGCCTGTATCCCATTTCCCGTTTTTGTTGGCATCTATATACATTCGTATATAATATTTGGTACTTGGCTGAAGGAAATAGAAATCGCAAGTATTGTTTTCTTTTACATGCTGTTCCCTTACTACACCATCGCTTGAGTTAAGAAGTTGCACTACAGCATCAGGTCCGGCACCTCTAATATTCAGATAAAGTGTACCATATTCTTCAAGTGCCTTTATTTTAACGGTATTTTCTACCTTATTGGTATGAAGTCCATAAATACCCTTTACTGCCGTTGAGTCGATAGTAAGACGATATTCATTACCCGGCTGCCAGTCGCTAAGGATGTAGTACTGACGTGGAAGCACACTGTCTGCCATAAGTATAAACTCTCTTGCATGCCATGTAGAGTCTATTTTAAGATCGATGTGAATAGCAGCTGTATCTATAGATTCTACAGGCTCTTCGAATTTGATGGAAATATTCTTGTTTATATCCATGGCCGAAGGAGCATCTACATTCATGGTAAGAAACTTAGTCTCTACTACATTATTGATTGTATCACCTTTCTTTCTTTTTTTCTTCAGCTCTTTTTCCTTTTTCTCTAACTCTTCTTTGGCCATTGCAATACGTTTGGCACGGTTGATCTTGTTCATCAAGTCTAGTGTATCTCTTTTAGGCACAAGATTTCCGAGAGAGTCGGTATACAGATAATCCACTTGAATAGAGAGTGTATCTTTCTCGCAGAGAGCAGTATCTCTCAACCAGTATGTGATGGTATCATTGTTTACTGTATTCTCAATTACGAAAGCATCTTTCTCATCGAAGTTCAGTCCCTTTATAGTAGGCAACGTATCTGCTTTTGCCGTAAAATAGAGTGAGAATCTGTTAAGATTAGCTCTTTCGCTTTTTGAAAGATATTGCACTGTATTTTCTTCCTTGAAAGCTCTAAGTACAATATCGTCAGGAGTAAATCGTGTATAGTTAACTTTTATGATAGAGTCGTAGCGGAGAGTATCTAATTTATTCCATATAGTATCATATCTTACAGCGGCTTCCATACCTGGAACAAATACAGAATCGAGATATGCTAACTTTTCAGTCTTTGAATCGAACAGATAGTTCTGGTTTCCGTCTTGCAAGGCATAAATTCTATATGAACCTGGAGCTACACCTCTTATAGTGAATCTTCCACGGCTGTCAGTCCTTGAAATACGGTCGAATGGCAGCTTTGAGAATGCAGTATCATTCAGATTCCTGTGCAGTCCCACCTGAATACCCTTTATTGGTTCAAGATCCTGTGCATTTAATACGGTTCCCGAAATAGCCATGGTATCTATTGCTTCACCAGTGGAAAAAGCATAAGTGAAGTTACCCATGGGATTACCTTCATTATTGTCGACAATAGCATCACCAAAGTCTATAGTGTATGTGGTATTACTCTTGAGTGAGTCGAAAAACTCAACAAGAACTTTTCTTCCGCTGGCCTTTACTTCCGGAGCTTCGGTCTGAGGTGGAGATATTATAACCTTTTCAGCAGGATTCTCTATCTTGATAAACTCATCGAACTCAATAGATACCTTTTTGCGCTTATTGTTGGTAGCATTAGGTTCCGGAGTTGCACGCACAAACTTTGGGGGAGTCTCATCGTATGGTCCTCCGTCGGGTGTTCCTGTGCTTGCACAAGCATAGATTAAAAAAACAATTACTGCTAAAGGCAGGTAATGTAGTGATGAGAATTTCATTTCCTTATATTGATTTGCTTTATTTTTTATTTTCTGTATTTATGATTTTTCCATTCAGTATAGAAATATCATGAATTGTTATTTGTTGTTCAGACTTAACATTTCATCTATATGGTCTCTGTTATTGCTTAAGCGTGGAACTTTATGCTGACCTCCCAGTTTGCCTTTCTGCTTTAGCCAGTCGTGGAACAGATTTGGTCTTGCAACAATAATTTCAAGCTTCTGCAGAGTGATATCCTTATGCCTTTTTGCTTCGTAATCGGAGTTTATTTCCTGAAGAGACTTATCAAGTATATCTCTGAACTTTTCTATAGAGTCTGGCATTTTGCTGAACTCAATGAGCCATTGATGTCTGCATTTGGCATTAGCATCCATAAACACCGGTGCCGCAGAATACTCCAATACTTGTGCGCCTGTTTCCCGGCATGCTATCTGCAATCCTTTTTCTGCATTATCTACCATCAATTCTTCTCCAAAAGCATTGATGAAATGTTTGGTACGTCCTGAGATAATAAATTTATACGGGTCTTTCTGTGTAAATTTAACTGTATCTCCAAGTATGTATCTCCATAATCCACATGAAGTACTTATTACGATAGCATAATTTCTTCCAACTTCAACTCCCCATAACGGCACGATAGTAGGATTTTCGTTTTCCAGTTCTTCTAAAGGAATGAATTCATAGAAAACATCATAATCTATCATAAGCATCATTGCGGGATCGGTCAGATCATTCTGCAGTCCGAAGAAACCCTCACTGGCATTATATGTTTCCATATAGTGCATCTTGTCGGATTTGATGAGGCTTTTATATTGCTCTCTGTAAGGAGTAAAACATACACCACCATGAAAGAATACTTCAAGGTTAGGCCAAACCTCATCAAGAGTTTTAGCTCCTGTTTTTTCCAATATCCTCTTTATTACAGCAAGCATCCACGATGGAACACCAGATATGTTTGTTACATTTTTATGAATGGTAGATGAGGCTATACGTTCTACTTTCTCTTCGAACTCACTGAGAAGAGCTATTTCTTTACTTGGAACTCTGATAAGATTTACCAAGGGATTGACATTTTGGATAAGAATGGCAGAAAGATCCCCCACAAGACTATCCTTGAGATTATAGTTTGGACTGTGACTTCCACCAAGTATCAATCCTTTACCGGAGAAGAATCTGCTTTCGGGATTTATACCAAGGTAAAGAGCTACAGCATCAGTTCCTCCTCTATAATGAATGTTTTTCAGCCCGTCGGCTGAAACCGGGATAAATTTACTTTTATCGTTAGTAGTCCCTGATGACTTTGCATACCAGCGTACCCTTCCTGGCCAGAGAAGATTTTCTTCTCCATGACGCATACGGTCTATATACCCTTTGACTTCTTCATAAGTCTGTACCGGTACCTTGCTGAAATCAGAATAGCCTTTTATACTCGCATAGTTATACTTCTTACCCCATTCGGTATTTGATGCAGAATTAATCAGCTTTCTGAAAACTCCATTCTGAATTTCTTCAGCCTTAGTATAATATTTCTCTATCTCCTTTCTTCGGGGACTAAATATTTTGTCAATCAACTTAGTTGAGTTCATTTTTATCTGATTTTCATTACTATTGTTGCAAAGGTATGTTTTTTCTACATTATTTATGTCAGCCCCTGTTAATTTTTTCGCTTAATATAACTAAATGACGATTTTTTCATACCTTTACAACACTAAATTAATGAATGTTATGAAAATAGGAATTTTAACATCCGGAGGCGATTGCCCAGGAATTAATGCTACTATACGAGGAGTCTGTAAAACAGCTCTTAACCATTACGGAATGGAAGTATACGGAATTCATAACGGATTTCGCGGGTTGTTGGACGGGCATATCAACCGCATGACAGAAGAGTCTCTTACCGGTTTGCTTACATTGGGAGGAACCGTGCTCGGTACGTCACGTGAAAAACCTTTTAAAAAACGTTCTGCTACTTTATCGGATGATAAGCCTACCGTTCTTCTTAATACTATACGTGATAATGGTTTCGACTGTATTGTATGTATTGGTGGAAACGGAACTCAGAAAACAGCAGCCAAGCTAATGGAGGCAGGGGTAAATGTGGTCAGTATTCCTAAAACTATAGATAATGATGTATGGGGAACAGATGTATCATTCGGATTCGATTCGGCTGTAACAATAGCATCGGATGCGATAGACAGACTGCATTCTACGGCAAGTTCCCATCAGAGAGTAATGGTGATAGAGGTCATGGGACATAAAGCCGGATGGATTGCTCTTTACTCTGGAATGGCTGGCGGGGGTGATATAATACTTCTTCCGGAAATTCCTTACGATATACATAGGATAGGGGATACCATAATAAACAGACTTAAGAAAGGAAAGCCATATTCTATTGTTGTTGTAGCTGAAGGCATACCTACTCCTGATGGAAAAAAAGCTGCACAATATATAGCCGAAGAAATAGAATATGAAACAGGCTTCGAAACACGTGAAACTGTTCTTGGCTATATTCAAAGAGGGGGAAGTCCTACACCGTTCGACCGTAATCTTGCTACGCTAATGGGTGGACATGCTGTAGAACTTATATCCAAAGGAGAGTTCGGACGTATGGTTGCTTTAAAAGGTAAAGTGATAACCTCTGTTCCACTTGGTGAGGTGGCTGGAAAGTTGCGTCTTGTTACAGAAGATAATGATCTCGTAGTTCAGGGCAGACGGATGGGCGTTTGTTTCGGTTGAATCCTGTAGATATTTTATTGCGAAATATTCCGAATAAGTTAGGACTTAAGGGATATTATATATAAAAGACAAATGTCCGGCCGATATAATCGTTCAACACGCTTTATATCGGCCGGACATATTTTGTATATCTGCAGCTGAAGTTGCTCTAATATAGTATCACTTTCTGATTCAGTTATTTGATTTCACTTTAGAATCAGAAGTCTCATCATCACCCGGTTTATCATTGGATCTCTCTTCAAGAAAATCTTCTGAATCTTTTTCTGTGTAATCCTCGGATGTTTCTTCTGTAATCTTAATCGAGTAGTTACTTTCAGCAATATCATCAGAGTCGGCTTCTGTTGCCTCATACCGGAAAGCAGCTTCTTCCGCTTCGGCTATAATACGCTCATCGTCTCTGAATTTTTCTTCAATAACTTCATCCTGCTCCATGGCGTTTCCATTTTCAGACAAGGAGTTGTATTCATTCTCCAGTTCTATATCAGATGCCATATTATTTTCTGCATTTACCAAACCGGATGTTTCACTGTTGGTAGAATTTTCTCTCTCCGATTTTGCAGCGAAAATAGAATCTATAAAGATAGAATCACTCTTTATCATATTCATGGTAGCATGTGCAGCTTCTTGTTGTGACTCTTTTTTAGAGTAACCTTTACCGCTACCCGCAGTAATATTCTCAACCAAAACTTGAGTTTCAAATATAGGATTCTGACTTTCGTCTACAGTTTGTCCTACAAGACAGAACTCTATTTCGAACTTGTTCTTCTGACTCCACTCAATCAGTTTAGATTTGAAATTGACTTCTTTTCTTGAGATCTTATCGAGGTTAAGATACTGATTTATTATTCTTTCCTCCATAAAAATCTTACATGCGTCATAACCTCTGTCGAGGTATATGGCACCAATAAGAGCCTCGAAAGCATTACCGCACATATAGCTGTTATGTGAGGATTGTTTGGTTGTGAATTTGATAAGTTTATCGAGTCCTATCTTTACTGCAACATTATTAAGAGTTTCTCTCTGAACAATCTTGGAGCGGGTATTAGTAAGAAAGCCTTCTCTTTTTCCTTCAAACTTCTTATACACGATATCCGCTACTACAGCATCAAGTATAGCATCACCAAGGAACTCAAGGCGTTCATTATTTATAAGCCTTCCCTTGGATTTTACAGACGATGACTTATGCAGCAATGCCTGCTTATATACTTCTATGTTTCGCGGATAGAACCCAAGTATTTTATAAAAACAAAGATAAGGCTCCTTATCCTTTCGGAAAAGAAGTCTTATCTTATCTGTAATATTTCCTAACACAGCTTATTCAGTGTATTTTTTAACAATTACACATGCATTGTGACCACCGAATCCGAATGTATTGCTCAATGCAGCACGTACAGTACGTTTTTGAGCAGTGTTGAATGTGAAGTTGAGGTTATAGTCGATATTTTCATCGTTGTCACCTTCTTCGTGATTGATTGTTGGAGGTACAATGTCGTTCTTAACAGACAACACACAAGCTATAGCTTCTACACCGCCGGTAGCTCCAAGAAGGTGACCGGTCATAGATTTTGTAGAGCTGATATTCAGTTTGTATGCGTGTTCGCCAAATACTTCCTTGATAGCTTTGACTTCTGAAACATCACCTACAGGAGTAGAAGTTCCGTGTACGTTGATATAGTCGATGTCTTCCGGTTTCATTCCAGCATCTTCAAGAGCGTTCATCATAACCAGTTTCGCACCCAGACCTTCAGGATGAGAAGCTGTCAAGTGGTGAGCGTCGCCCGAAGCTCCCGTACCGGCAAGTTCGGCATAAATCTTGGCACCGCGAGCCTTAGCGTGTTCCAGTTCTTCAAGAACAAGTATTCCGGCACCTTCACCCATTACGAAACCGTCGCGGCTTGCGCTGAACGGACGTGATGCATGAGTAGGGTCGTCGTTACGAGTTGAGAGAGCATGCATGGCATTGAAACCACCAACTCCAGGCGCAAAGATAGCAGCTTCTGCACCACCGGTAATGATGGCATTAGCCTTGCCCAAGCGAATCTGGTCGAAAGCATCGGCAATGGCATTTGAAGAAGAAGCACATGCTGAGGTAGTAGTGTAGTTTGGTCCGTGGAAACCATACATGATAGATATCTGTCCTGAAGCAATATCTGCGATCATCTTAGGGATGAAGAATGGGTTGAACTTAGGACCGATATTGTCCTTTGTATGTTCGTAAGCACCAACTTCTTCTTCGAAAGTGCGGATACCGCCGATACCAACACCAAGAATAACGCCGATTCTGTTCAAATCAATTTTTTCTACGTCGAAACCTGCATCTGCTATAGCTTCCTTAGCGGCAGCAACAGCATATTGAGTATAGAGGTCCATTTTACGAGCCTCTTTGCGGTCGATGTAATCGCTAACATTGAAGTTCTTAACTTCACAAGCGAATTGTGTCTTAAACTTTGAAGCATCAAAGTGAGTAATAGGTCCTGCCCCACTTACTCCTTTAAGAATGTTTTCCCAGAATTCTGGAACTGTGTTTCCTACAGGAGTGAGTGCACCAAGACCTGTTACTACAACTCTCTTTAATTCCATAGATTGGAGAATTAATTATTTGTTAGATTCGATGTAAGAGATAGCGTCACCTACAGTCTGGATCTTTTCTGCCTGATCATCTGGAATAGAAATACCGAATTCTTTTTCGAATTCCATGATCAATTCTACTGTATCCAATGAGTCAGCACCCAAATCGTTTGTGAAGCTAGCAGTTGCAACTACTTCTGATTCTTCTACGCCCAATTTATCAACGATAATTTTCTGTACTTTTGATGCAATTTCAGACATAATTTTAATTTTTTAAGTTTGTAAAATAGATTTATTTGTTTAAATATTCGCTGCAAAGGAATAAATATTTCTGCTTTTCACCAAATAATCAGGCTAAAAAACACACATTTTTGCACAAATTTACGCAAAATGTGCACGATTTATAGTGCAAATAGTGTAAATAAAGTGTTTTTTATTCTCTTCTTAACTTATAATCCCCCCTTAGCTGTTCAAACATTTGAGTATGAGAACGAAGGGCTTCGCAGTCATCATGCGGATTGTATTGTTGAAGAATCCTAGTATTCTCGTCATCAGAATAAGGAGCATTAGGGTCGGGTGGCAGAGAAATGTTGATTTCTGCATTAATATTAAAAAACTGGCATAATGATTCGAGAGTCATTCTTGTAGCATTGATTTTTCCGTCGGCAGAATATCCTGCTATGTGCGGTGTGCCTATAAATACCTTATTTAATAAATCTATATTTATATTTGGTTCATTTTCCCATACATCTATAACTGCTTCCGATATGGTATTGTTGTTTAATGCATCCAGTATAGCATTGGTGTCAATAACTTCTCCACGTGAGGTATTTATAATTACAGGCTTTCTTTTCAGTAATCCGAAAAAATCTTTGTCGGCCAAGTGGTATGTTTTATATTTCCCCTCTCTTATAAGTGGCGTATGAAAAGTTATTATATTGCAATTATCGGCTATAGTCTGGAGATCAACATATCCTTTTTCTCCATTATCGTTTCTCGGTGGGTCATTAAGCAGAATTTTCATTCCTAATCTTTCTGCCATATTCCTGATTCTTGTACCTACATGTCCTACACCGATAATTCCAATACAAGAGTTCTTCAGATTTATACCTTTTTCTTTTTCCAGTAATAGTAAAACAGCATGTACATATTGTTCAACAGCCCCGGCGTTACATCCTGGGCAATTTTTCCATGTTATATTGGCTCTCTTGCAGAATTCGGTATCTATGTGGTCGAAGCCTATAGTTGCAGTTCCTATAAACTTGATATTGCTTCCTTCCAGAAGTTCTCTGTTGCATTTAGTCCTGGTACGGGTAATCAGTGCATCCGCGTCTTTCACTATATCGTGAGTAATGTCTTTACCTGGCAGATATATCACCTGATCTGCTATTTTTTCAAGTGTCTCTCTTATGTAAGGGACCTTGTTGTCTACAATTATTTTCATCTTCGTTTATTATGTATGTAATAAAAATGGCTGGCAAGTCTTTTGGAAAGAGTAGACCTGCAAGCCATAGTATAAAGGTTAGCAAGTCTTGTTTATAAGGCTTGCATATCATTGAGACGTTTATAATATCCGTTTTTCTTGAGCAATTCTTCGTGTTTGCCGCACTCTACAATTTCGCCTTCGTAAAGTACATAGATTCTGTCGGCGTTCTTAATAGTAGAAAGTCGGTGTGCTATGGCAATTGTTGTTCTTGTTTTCATAAGTCTCTCCAGTGCTTCCTGAACAAGCTTTTCACTTTCAGTATCGAGCGCAGATGTAGCTTCGTCAAGAATCAGAATTGCAGGATTTTTCAAAATGGCACGAGCTATGGAGATTCTTTGTCTTTGCCCACCAGAAAGCCTGCATCCTCTGTCTCCTATATTGGTGTTATAACCTTCTTCGGTATCCATAATGAAATCATGCGCATTTGCTATTTTGGCAGCTTCAATAACTTGTTCCATGGTCGCATTTTCTACACCGAATGATATATTGTTGAAGAACGAGTCATTAAACAGAATAGCTTCCTGATTTACGTTTCCTATTAGCGAACGCAGATCTTTTATAACCAAGTCTTTAATGTCTACTCCGTCTATCATTATTTTCCCTTTTTTTACATCATGGAATCTTGGAACAAGGTCTACAAGTGTTGATTTACCCGAACCACTTTGTCCCACCAGTGCAATAGTTTCCCCTTTCTTTATTTCTATACTTATGTCGTGAAGGACCTCGTTTTCGCCATAACTGAAAGAAATGTTATCAAATTTGATACTGTCTTTCATCTCTTTAATATGAATGGCGTTTTTCTTTTCAACTATATTGTTTTTCGCATTCAGTATTTTGTCGACACGTTCCATTGACGCAAGTCCTTTCGGAATATTATATCCGGCCTTTGAAAACTCCTTTAATGGGTTAATTACGCTATAAAGAATAACCATGTAAAATATAAAAGTAGGGGCATCAATACTTGATTTGTCTCCTAATATAAGTGAACCTCCAAACCATAAAACTATTACTATAAGTATTGTTCCGAGAAACTCACTCATAGGATGAGCCAAAGCCTGTCTTGTAGCAACTTTACTTGTTGCGTCTCTGAATTCGTTGCTGCATTTTACAAATCTGTTTATCATTTTATCCTCAGCAATGAATGCTTTGATTATTCTGAGCCCGCCAAGAGTCTCTTCAAGCTGTGACATGGTTTCACTCCATTTGTCTTGTGCTTCAAGTGATTTTCTCTTAAGTTTTCGTCCTACTTGTCCCATAAACCATCCCATAGAAGGCAATACTAATAGAGTAAACACTGTAAGTTGCCAGCTCGTTACAAACAATGTTGTGAAATAGGATATTATAAGGATTGGATTCTTAAGTAGCATGTCAAGAGAACTTGTGATGGAATTTTCTATTTCGCTGACATCACCACTCATTCTTGCTATAATGTCACCTTTTTTTTCTGAAGAGAAGAAGTTGAGAGGCAGATGTATTATTTTAGAATATACCATTATTCTAATATCTCTTACTACTCCTGTACGTAGTGGTATCATTACAGCAGAAGAACCGAAATAACATGCTGTCTTAAGCAATGTCATCCCTGCAAGGAATAATCCGAGCCAGAGAAGAGTTGTTGAAGGACCGAAAATTTCTATTAATTGTGATACATAATAATAGAAGTTATTTACAGCAACATCTTTAAATGACGCACTTCCCCATTCTATAAAATTATAAACTTTATTTCCATCGCCAGTCTTGAACAGAATGTTTAGAATAGGAATCAGCAATGAAAATGAAAATACATTAAATATAGCCGACAAGATGTTTAATATTACAGCCCATACAACGAATCTTTTGTATGGAGATACGAAGCGACGCATCAATTGGAAAAACTCTTTCATCCCTTTATAATCGAATTTAGTTGGTTATTAAAATGCAAATTTAGATAAAATCTCTGACTATCACTTGAATGCTTCGAAAGAATTTATGTCGTTTCTGTTACTTTAATAATTATAATACGGTTTTATATAGAAAAAGAATCGTTTTCCGATATGTATAGTAATACCCGAAAATAAATTGTGGTAGTTTTAGACATTCATGAATCAGTGGTTATACAATTATTATAGCATACGTATGCGACTTAAGTGAAACAAGCGTACGACTTAAGTGGTACGGGCGTACGACTCAAATGAAACACGTGTACGACTTAAGTGGTACGGTATAACCGAACAGTCTGAACGGTAAATGATGGCTATTCTTTTTCTGTATTACGAAATGCAAAATCCATAAGAATATCTCTTACTTGTTTTTATACAATAAATACATCGGAAAACGATTCTTGCAGTTGAAAATTTTGGGCCGTTTTTTTTAACTCTTTGTCCCTTATCTATTTTACTCTTCTTTAAACCATGAAGAATACATAAGATATCCGTTAGCTATTTTCTGATTAAGCTCTTTGCTTTGTTGTGGGTCTACTTTTTTAATGAATTTTGCCGGAACACCGCCCCATAAAGTGTGAGGTTCTATTATAGTATTCGCCAGAACAAGTGCTCCAGCAGCAACAATAGCACCTTCGCCAACAACAGCATGGTCGAGTAGGGTAGAACCCATTCCGATAAGCGCATTGTCTTTGACGCATGCTCCATGCAGTGTTACATTGTGTCCTATAGATACGTCATTACCTATTTCCACAACAGACTTTTCATATAATGTGTGCAGTACTGTTCCATCCTGGATATTTACCCTGTTGCCTATTCTTATGGAATTTACATCACCTCGCAATACAGCATTAAACCAGATGCTACAGTCGTCACCCATTACTACGTCACCTATTATTGTTGCATTATCTGCAAAATAACAATTCTTCCCATATTTAGGCGTAAAACCTCTTACTGATTTTATTAAAGCCATATTTTTATATATTTAATGAATCAGAAATATTTTATTAATAATATAAATACTTGTTGTAGCTTGTAAGAATCATATAAACTCAACCTTTAACTTTAAAAGTTTACAACTCCGAAGTTGCATCTTTTAGCCAGCTAAGTTCTTCACCTTCCAGAAAAGGACTTATCTTTTCGAAGACAAGTTTATGATAGTTGTTCAGCCATTGTATTTCTTCTTTTGTAAGCATTTCTTTTATTATCGTTTGTTTGCTGATAGGGCAGAGAGTCAGTTGGTTGAATTTATAGAACTCTCCAAATTCAGTACTCTTGCTTTTTACAATAAGCATAGTGTTTTCTGTTCTTACTCCATGACGTCCAGCTTTATAGATACCAGGTTCGTTGGTTAGAGTCATACCAGGAAGAAGAATTGCTGGCATATAGTTCATACGCATCTGGTGAGGTCCCTCGTGAACATTCAGGAAATGTCCGACCCCATGCCCTGTTCCATGGCCGTAATTTATACCTTCTTTCCACATAGCCTGACGTGCCAGAATGTCTAATTGTGTGCCGCAAGTACCATAAGGAAACTCTATCATACACACATCAATGAACCCTTTTAATACAAGAGTATAATCCTTCTTCTGCTCAAGGCTTGTTTCTCCCAATGGAATAGTACGAGTAATATCAGTGGTACCATCGGTGTACTGTGCTCCACTGTCAAGCAATAATAAACCTTCGGGCTTTAGAGTAAGAGCGCTTTCTTCAGTAGCTTCATAATGGACAATTGCTCCATGCTCCTGATAACCGGCTATAGTGTCAAAACTGATACCTCTGAAATGCTGTTGCTGCGAGCGAAGTTCTGTCAGTTTCTTGTCTATTGTTACCTCATTAATATTTTCTTTTCCAACAGATTTCTCCAGCCAATAAAGGAATTTCACCATTGCAACACCGTCTCTTGTCATAGCATTGCGGAATCCTTCTATTTCTGTATCATTTTTTATTGATTTGAAATACAAAACAGGAGAATCGTGTAAGATTACTTCAGCATTTGATCTGGCTGCGTTAAATATAGCATAGTTCGTATTATATGACATCTGTATATTGTTGCCATTGTAGTTTCTCAGATCAGTTTCTATTTCATTGTATTCTTTGCAAACTATACCGCATGAACTTAAATAAGATGAAACATCTTCTGTGATCTTCTCTTTTATGATATATAATGTAGTCTCATTATTTGTGATAATCAGATAACTCACAAATACAGGATTGCAATGAACGTCATTTCCTCTTAAATTTAAAGTCCATGCGATTTCGTCTAATGCAGATAAAACGATACCATCTGCCTGATTTTTCTGATAAGCTTCTTTAATCCTTTTAATTTTCGACTGGCATGATTCGCCTGTGTACTCCATGCCGAGAATAAATGGTTTATTGTGCGGAATAGAAGGTCGGTCCAACCAGATATCTTTATAAGGATCATTAATCATTTTATATGAAATATTATTCTTGGCCAGCGCTTTTTGAATCTCCTGGACTTCGGAAACGGTATTAACCCATCCGTCAAATCCTACAGAATCCCCGGGTTTCAGAACTTTATTCAGCCATTCAGATATGCTTGGCGTCTCAGGAAGTCTGTCTTTGAATAATTTAAGCCCAGTGCCAGATAATTGCTCCTCAGCCTGAATGAAATATCTTGAATCTGTCCATACACCACCATCATTATCGGTAATTACTGCTGTTCCGGCCGATCCGGTAAATCCGCTTATCCATTTTCTTGACTCCCAGTGCTCAGGAACGTATTCTCCAGAATGTGGGTCTGTACTTGGTGATATAAAGGCAGAGACACCACAAGCTTTCATGTAGTCTCTTAAAGACTTAATTCTATTGATAATATTTTCTTTCATAAAAGTTAAATTATAGTTGTATAGTCATGGCAAAGATACGATTTCTAATGAATTATGAATAAAAACTTGTGGAAAGTTTTGTAAATTAAGAAAGTATATGTAATTTTGCGCCGCAATTTTGACTGCAAAAATAATTTAATAACAACATATTTAAATTTTAAAACATGATCGTAGTTCCAGTAAAAGAAGGCGAAAACATTGAAAAAGCGCTGAAAAAATTCAAGAGAAAATTTGAAAAAACAGGTGTTGTAAAAGAACTTAGAAGCAGACAGCAGTATGATAAACCGTCTGTTTTGAAGAGACTTAAGATGGAACGTGCTATTTACGTTCAGAAAATGCAGCAGGTAGAAGAGTAATAATTTTGCAGAATTTCTTGAATTATTGAATTCTTTTTCATATATTCGTTGCTGAATTAATACAGCGAGTAAAGTTATGAGAGAGTTGTTCCTTCATTATCTTGAATCTGAAAGGAATTATTCTGATAAGACTCTGGTTTCTTATAGAAATGATCTCATTCAGTTTGAAGAGTATTTGAAGATAAACTGTCCGGAAGTGGAATATCAGGAGGTTGATGCGGACATTGTGCGCGGATGGGTAATGCATCTGATGGATAATGGTTATACAGAAACCTCTGTTAATAGAAAGCTGAGTTCTCTCAGATCGTTTTATAAGTTTCTTTTGAAAAAGAAATATGTAAAGAGCGATCCTTTGCGACTTGTGTCAGGTCCCAAAAAGAAAAAACCTTTGCCGGTTTTTGTCAGGGAAGCTGATATGGATAAGTTGCTTGATGAAGTTGATCTTGGAGACGATTTTCAAGGTGTAAGAGATAAGCTTATATTGCAGATGTTCTATGAAACTGGTGTACGCTTGTCTGAACTTGTTTCTCTTGATGATTGTGACGTAGATTTATCGACACAACTTATTAAGGTTACAGGTAAGAGGAATAAACAAAGGTATATACCTTTTGGATTGTCGTTGAAAACGGCTGTTGGAAGGTATGTTGGTCTCAGAAATGATACTTGCACCAGGGTAGGTGACGCTTTTTTCGTCAGAAAAGACGGAAGGAGACTTTCTCCTATAATGGTATATGAGGTGGTGAAACGAAATCTCTCAAAGGTAGTGACACTGAAGAAGCGGAGCCCACATGTCCTGAGGCATTCTTTTGCGACTGCAATGCTGAATAATGATGCAGGGCTGGAAAGTGTTAAGGAATTGCTTGGGCATGAAAGTCTTACTACTACTGAGGTGTATACACATACAACCTTTGAAGAACTTAAAAAAGTTTATAAACAAGCTCATCCAAGAGCGTAAAGAAAAGGAGGTTTTTATGGAAGTAAGAATTCAATCAATTCATTTCGATGCATCAGAAAAATTGGAAGCTTTTGTACAGAAAAAAGCAGAGAAGCTCGAGAAGTTTTGCGACAATATAAAGAAAGTTGAGGTGTCTTTAAAAGTAGTAAAACCTGAAACTTCTATGAACAAGGAAGCTGGGGTTCGAATATTGGCCTTGAATTCAGAGTTTTACGCAGAAAAAGTTTGCGATACATTTGAAGAAGCAGTTGATCTTTGTATGGATGCATTGTCTAAGCAATTGCAGAAAACAAAAGAAAAACAGCAGACTAAATAAAAAAAACACAGATTTTGTTTTGTGATTAAAAAATAATATCTAACTTTGCAGCCGCAAAACCACAGGTTGTGTGGCTGCAAAGTTTTGAAATCTTGCCTCTTTAGCTCAGTTGGCCAGAGCACGTGATTTGTAATCTCGGGGTCGTTGGTTCGAATCCGACAAGAGGCTCAAGAGAAGATAAACGTAAAAAGTTAATCTTTTGATCTCTTAGAAAGAAGAAAGAAAGTAGGGCAAATACCAGAGTGGCCAAATGGGGCAGACTGTAAATCTGCTGGCTTACGC
>artificially_reared_2__coassemble_199_pt1 | contig 38467 bp, 31 predicted proteins | sample artificially_reared_2__metabat2_high_PE_035 | metagenome-assembled genome bin artificially_reared_2 | reverse complement strand
CTTTCAAGAATGAAAATCTTGCGTCCTAACCGATAGACGAACGGGCCATCCTTTGCTGCTTCCTTACCGGAAGCGACTGACTTTAGAATTTTGTAGCCCGTGGGGGAATCGAACCCCCCTTTCAAGAATGAAAATCTTGCGTCCTAACCGATAGACGAACGGGCCATCCTTTGTTGCTTCCTTATCGGAAGCGACTGACTTTTATTGCTTACCGAGTTTGTTTCTCGATTGCGGGTGCAAAGGTACGCATTTTTTTTAAATCTGCAAGCGATTTTGCATAAAAAAGAAAGAAAAGTGAATAAAAAAGCACTTTTCTTGATTTGTATCAACTGTTTTGAGTTGAAAAAGCACTTTTTATTCACTTTTCTTATATATAGATACAACTATTGACAGAGTAATAAAATATAATAATTAAAGCAGCGAAAAGCCATAATGAATCATAATGGCAGGATATCCTGTCTTATCTTTCCAGGCTGATTGGCTTTAAATATTCTTAACCTCTTCAAGATTCTTTTCTATTTCTTCATCACTTAGTTCATAGTTCATAAGATTTCCTGAAAGATACTGGTCATATGCAGTCATATCAATAAGACCATGTCCGGAAAGATTGAACAGAATAACTTTTTCTTCTCCGCTTTCAGTACATTTCTTAGCTTCATTTATTGCAGCAGCGATAGCATGGCAAGATTCCGGAGCCGGTATAATACCTTCAGCCTTGGCAAACATAAGTCCGGCTTCAAATGTATCAAGTTGCTTTATATCCACAGCCTCCATAAGTTTATCCTTAAGCAATTGCGAAACGATAACTCCCGCTCCATGATATCTCAGACCACCTGCATGAATATTCGCAGGAGCAAAATTGTGTCCGAGTGTGTACATTGGCAATAAAGGAGTATATCCAGCTTCATCTCCGAAGTCATATTCAAATTTACCGCGTGTAAGCTTAGGACAAGAAGCTGGTTCGGCAGCAATATATCTTGTTTTTCTACCTTCAAGAATAGTATGTCTCATGAAAGGAAAACATATACCTCCGAAATTCGAACCTCCGCCGAAACATCCTATAATTATATCAGGATATTCTCCGGCCATTTCCATCTGTTTTTCTGCTTCAAGACCTATAATAGTCTGGTGGAGTGTAACATGACTCAACACAGAACCTAAGGTATATTTACAGTTGGGAGTTGTACGTGCAAGCTCAATAGCCTCAGATATAGCAGTACCGAGCGAACCCTGATGATTAGGATATTTGGTAAGAATATCTTTTCCGGCCCTTGTAGACATAGAAGGTGACGGAGTAACCTGAGCTCCGAATGTTTGCATTATACTTCTTCTGTAAGGCTTTTGTTCGTAGCTGATTTTAACCTGATATACGGCAGCCTCAAGTCCGAATACACGTGCCGCATACGAAAGGGCAGCTCCCCATTGTCCTGCACCAGTTTCTGTAGTTACGTTGGTAACTCCCTCCTGTTTGCAATAATATGCCTGAGCAAGTGCAGAATTAAGTTTGTGCGAACCAATAGGACTCACACTCTCGTTTTTGAAATATATATGAGCAGGAGTACCCAAAGCCTTTTCAAGTCCGTAAGCACGTACCAAAGGAGTACTTCTGTAATATTTGTACATTTCTCTCACTTCTTCAGGAATTTCTATCCACGCATCTTTCTGGTTTAATTCCTGATGGCATAATTCTTTTGCGAAGATAGGATACAAATCCTCTGGTTTAAGCGGTTCTCTGGTAGCAGGATTCAGAGGAGGCATAGGCTTGTTTACCATGTCTGCCTGAATATTATACCAGTGTGTAGGTATTTCGTTTTCCTGAAGGAAAAATCTTTTCTGTTTATTATTCATGATTTATTTCAATTTAAAGTTCCGGCCAAATGTATATAAAATGGACAGACTAAACAAGAAAAACACCAAATAATTGTAAGTTAAAATGAAAATGCAATTGAAATATGTCGTTTTGTTTCCATAAGTACATTGATTTTGTTACTTTTGTTTTTGCTTAGTTTCGTGTAAGTTTGCATCATTGGTTTTGTATTATTAATTTCGTATCATTAATGGAGTTTTGAGGCAGTTTACACGTTGCCGCATATTAATTATAAGTATTTATATAGGTATTAATAAGAGATACTGGATTAATAGAAGATACTGATTTAAGGTACTAATTTGTCTTTTGAAATAATCTTATGGATAACAGAGAGAGACTTACATTATTCAGAAAAAAGCTTGTATTGCCGCGCATGAATCAGGTAATCAGTTGGATTATGTGGCTTTCATATTTTTGTGCGCTTATATTTCTGCTTAGCCTGGTTTACCGCTATGGCTTTATAGAAACAGAACAGATCAATTCAATTGTACACCATATCACAAATACGGTCTGGATAGTTTATCTTATAAATGTAATTATTCAGCATTTGTTTAGCAGTGAGGACAGCAGTAAAAAGTTCACTTTCTGGACTTGGGTGCTCGATATATGCCTTTTCCTTACACTTCTGCCTGTTGTCTTTCATAAGCCTGAAGAAGAGAATATAGCTCTGCTCATATGGAATTTTTTTCATCATCCATACTATAAAGGAGTAATTCTTCTCCTTATGTCACTTACTCTTTTGTCGGGATTTCTGGTTCGTCTGCTCGGACGGAAGACAAATCCGTCATTGATACTTGCCTCCAGTTTTCTCATATTGATACTGATAGGGGCAGGACTCCTTATGTTGCCCAAGGCTACTTATAATGGCATATCATGGATAGATGCCCTGTTTACATCAACAAGCGCTTCATGTGTAACAGGTCTTGTAACCCTCGATGTGGCATCAACATTCACCATTCATGGTCAGATAATAATAATCCTGCTTATACAGATAGGAGGATTGGGAGTAATGACACTCACAAGCTTTTTCGCGATGTTCTTTATGGGCAATACCTCGCTTTATAATCAGCTGGTGGTGGGCGATATGATAAGTTCCAATTCACTTAATTCACTTCTTTCCACTCTGTTGTATATTCTCGGATTTACATTGGTTATCGAAGGTATAGGAATGATACTGATATGGCTTGACATACACGGAACCATGGGGATGACTCTCGACGAGGAATTATATTTTGCTGCCTTTCATTCTATATCAGCTTTCTGCAATGCCGGATTCTCAACACTTCCGGGAGGTATGGGCAATGAGATAATGATGTCTCACCACCGTACTATATATATTACATTATCTATGCTTGTAATTCTCGGCGGGATAGGTTTCCCTATACTGGTAAACCTTAAGGATACACTATTATATTATATAAGATTCCTGAAATGGAAGCTTACAGGTAAATCCCACAAATTCGTAAAGCAGGTGCATTTATATAATCTGAATACGAAGATAGTGCTTTGGATGACTGTAATACTGCTGTTTTTGGGTACAATACTGATATTGGTGTTCGAATGGAACAAATCTATGTCCGGTATGTCATTTACCGATAAAATCATACACTCGTTCTTCAATTCTGTCTGTCCGCGAACCGCAGGCTTTTCGAGTGTGGGACTGAGTACCCTGTCTGTTCAGACTATACTTCTTATGATAATTCTAATGATGATTGGAGGCGGAACCCAGTCTACAGCCGGTGGTGTGAAAATAAATGTTTTCTCTGTAATTCTGATTAATCTGTGGGCCGTTGTCCGCGGAGCCGGAAGGGCCACTGTTTTTCAGAGAGAACTCTCGTATGATTCTGTACGACGTTCTAATGCAGCTCTCATGCTCTACCTTATAATAGTTTTTACAGGTATATTTATGCTTACCATTACCGACTCCGGTGCATCATTGACTGCGATAACCTTTGAGTGTGTGTCGGCGTTGAGTACAGTAGGCTCTACATTAGATCTCACACCTTCTTTGAGTGATGCGGGAAAACTTATTATAGTGCTCCTTATGTTTGTAGGCAGGGTAGGAGCATTCACTTTAGTAAGCGGACTTATCCGTCAGGAGAAGAAGAAAAACTTCAAGTATCCGAGCGACAATATTATAATTAACTGATTTATTGAATTTTAACCAACAGATATAAAACAATAAGAAATATGAAATATCTCATTATAGGATTAGGTAATTACGGAGGAGTCCTGGCCGAGGAACTTACAGGATTGGGACATGAAGTGGTAGGAGTTGATTCAGAGGAACTTCAGGTAGACAGAATAAAGGACAAATTAGCCACATCTTTTGTTCTTGATGCTACAGACGAGCTTGCTTTGTCTGTCCTTCCTTTAAAAAACGTGGATATAGTAATAGTTGCCATAGGAGAAAACTTCGGAGCATCTGTCAGGGTAGTGTCGCTCCTTAAGAAGTATAAAGTGCCGCACATATATGCGCGCGCCGTTGACGATGTACATAAGTCGGTACTCGAGGCCTTTTCACTCGACCGTATTCTTACACCCGAAAAAGATGCGGCACGAATTCTTGTACAGTTGCTTGAACTTAACGCAGAGGTAGAACCGTTTGAGATAGATGATACGCATTATATATTCAAGTTCCCTGTACCGTCTAAACTGGTTGGTTACAGAATCAATGAATTAAAACTTGAAAATGAGTTCAATATAAAGATTATTTCACTCATAAGAGGAAAACGCGCGTTCAACGGTCTTGGAATTTCCATAATGGAACGTGGGGTTGAAAATACTTTTGCCGAAGATTATGAACTTCATCCCGAAGACGGACTTGTCTGCTATGGAGAATACTCGGCCTTTATCAGTTTCTGGAAATCAGTGAGATAGTGATAGTACATATCTCACTGACTACCGTGCTCCTGTTTATAAAATTGTTTTATCTTATTACTTGTCTTGTACTTGTCTTATTACTTATTTTGTACTTGTCTTTATCTTAATATCTTATTTATCTTTATCTTAATATCTTATCATTGTTTTAATATCATTATTTTATATTTCTTTGATTGAGTGCCCTCTGATACCTTGCGGCGTTTCTGTTATGTTCATTCAGAGTCGCCGCAAAATTATGAGTACCTGAGAAGTCCTCCTTGGCGCACATGTAAATATAGTTATGCTTGGAGTAGTTAAGCACACTGTTAAGTCCGGTAATAGAAGGAATTCTTATAGGTCCGGGCGGTAATCCGGCATATTTGTATGTATTATACGGACTTTCAACTTCGAGATGCTTGAACAGGATTCTTTTCAGGCCAAAGTCCTGGAGGCTGAATTTTATGGTAGGGTCTGCCTGAAGAGGAATACCCTTTTTGAGACGGTTTATATAAAGTCCGGCAATGACTGGTTTCTCAGCATTGTTGGCTGTTTCCTCTTCTACGATAGAAGCCAATATACTAACCTCAACTGGTGTGAAGCCTATTTCCTGAGCCTTTGCTGTACGGTCTTTATTCCAGAACGACTTATATTCCTTACTCATTCTTTTTACAAAGCCTTCGGCAGTCATGTTCCAGTAAACCTCGTAGGTATTTGGAATAAACAAAGCCGGAACAGTGGCCTTGTTATATCCTAAAGAGTCGAGGAAACAACTGTCATTAAGCAGAGATGCAATACTTGCCGAATCTGCCATAATCTGTCTTGAAACATTCTTGGCAAGTTTTCCTATTGTCCTTACAGAAGGAACAACAAGTCTTACAGGAGTCTGATGTCCTGCCTGAAGCATTCTGAAAGCACTTATTGTTGTTGTCTGCGGACCTATCTTGTAGGCGCCGGTATATATATTCCTGTCATACTCCTTTATTTTTGCAAGCATACGGAATCCTCTCATACTTTTAGGCTTGAGAGTAGTTTCAACCTTATGGAAGACAGAATCTATGTTATCATTGCTGTCTATGTATATATATTTTTCAGAATCTACAGTAAAAGGCTTGCCCAGCAGCATATTATACAAGGCCAGTCCGCCAGCCAAAATCAAAATAGATAAAACCGATACAGATATTATGATAATTTTTCTCTTCATATTATATTATAAAATACGGCTGCAAAGATAAGCAAAATATATTACTTTGGAAAAATAAAAAAGCCGTCCGGAATACTACTGACATTTAGATATGTCCACGTATTCCGGACGGCTTGTTATTAAACTTATAAAGACTACAAACAAGATTATCAGACAATGTTTGCTAAAATAATCCGTTTAGTCGACAAGCTTTCTGAATTTTCTGAAAATCTTTTCCTTAAGACTTGCATTAGGCTTAAAGCTGTCTGAGTTTTCCCATTTTTCGAGAGTCTGTTTCTCTTCTTTGTTTAATGTCTCAGGGATGTACACACTTACATTAACCAGCAAGTCACCAGTACCAGTTGACTGACCGTATGAATTTATGTTAGGAAGTCCTTTGCCTCTCAAGCGTAAAACTTTTCCAGGCTGAGTACCCGGTTCAATCTTAATCTTGGCTCTTCCGTCCACTGTAGGAATTTCAACTGTAGTACCGAGAGCAGCCTGAGGCACACTAAGAAGAAGATTATAAATCAAATCCCATTCATCACGGATAAGTTCCGGATGCTTTTCTTCTTCGATGATAACAAGCAAGTCGCCCGCTACACCATTATGCTTTCCGGCATTACCCTTACCGTTGACAGTAAGCTGCATTCCTTCTGCTATACCTGCAGGGATTTTTACACTTACCACTTCTTCTCCATACACGATACCTTCACCGCCACATTCCTTACATTTATTTTTGATAATCTTACCTTCGCCGTTACACTGAGGACAAACGGTCTGAGTCTGCATCATACCGAAAATACTCTGCTGTGTTCTGGTAATACTACCGGTTCCGTGACATGTAGGACAAGTTTCCACACCTCCGTCACCTTCGGCACCGGTACCGTGGCAATGCGAGCAGGTTACATATTTCTTAACCTTGAATTTCTTTTCAACACCTTCGGCAACCTCTTTCAGTGTAAGTTTAGCCTTTACACGCAAGTCGGAACCGCGGAATTTGCGCTGTCTGGTCTGAGAACCACCGCCTCCGAAACCGCTGAATCCGCCAAATCCGCCATGGCCTCCAAAGATATCACCAAACATAGAGAATATATCATCCATAGACATACCCTGTCCGCCGAAACCACCATAACCGCCACCGGCAGCTCCGCCCATACCTGCATGTCCAAACTGGTCGTATCTTGCACGTTTGTCAGGATTACTTAAAACTTCATAGGCTTCGGCAGCTTCCTTGAACTTTTCTTCAGCTTCCTTGTCGCCCGGATTCTTGTCAGGGTGATACTGTATAGCTTTTTTTCTGTATGCTTTCTTTATTTCATCAGCTGAGGCTGTTTTTTCAACGCCAAGCACCTCGTAATAATCTCTTTTTGTAGCCATAAATTACAACAGATTAAGTCGTTTGTAATATTAAGTCGTTTGTAGAATAGTTTATATTAATGCCTAAGTGCGCGTTGAAATTACTGAGCAACAACAACCTTAGCATGGCGTATAACCTTCTCGTTAAGTTTATAACCGGTCTGTACGCAGTCTAACACCTTACCTTTTTGTGCTTCTTCCGGAGCAGGTACAAGAGCAATTGCTTCGTGGAAGTCTGTATCGAAGTTTTCACCTACAGGTTCCATCTTAACCAGTCCTTCATGGTTAAGATTCTTAAGGAATTTCTGGTAAATAAGGTCGATACCTTCGTACATAGCCTTTACATCATCAGCCTTCTGCATATTCTGAAGTGCACGTTCAAGGTCATCGAGTATAGGAAGTACGGCAGAAATAGCTTTTTCACCACCATTCTTGATAAGTTCAGCTTTTTCCTTCAAAGTACGCTTGCGGTAATTGTCGAACTCTGCCGATAGTCGGAGATACTTATCCTTATAGTCTTCCAAAGCCTGTTTTGCCTCTTCAAGTTCCTTTGCCATCTTATCTTCAGCCGAAAGTTCTTCAGCTGCATTTCCGTTGTTAGTTTCACTGTTCGCTTCAGCCGAATTAGCTTCAGCAGAGTTTTCAGTGTTATTAGTATTTTCCTGAGCAACTTCTGCTTCCTGATTCTTCAATACTTCTTCTTCCGGAGTATGATTCTGATTTGTACTCATAATTTTATGTTGTTTTTTTTATTTATACGAAATGACATTTCTGACATCAGTATCTTTGCTGAAGTGGGCAAATTACAAATTACTTTCCACCATTCCGCATCTGTATAACTATAATACTGTATGTTCTGTTATATATACTTTATAACTGTAATATACTGTATATTCCGTTATATAGATGCATATATAGACAGCAGATACATCAAGTCAGATAATAAATTCCTTTTATTTATATTTACCAATTACTTTGGGCTACAACAAAAAATGTGCCCTATGGCAATATTTCAGTAAAACGGGTGCAAAAATACTAAAAATCTGTCATACTGACATAATAAATATATAAAAAGCATATAAGTCAGGCCGATAAGTCAGTTCCATGGTTGTATATTACCTGAATATTCAGTACCTTTGCACCATAAATTTCAGAATAACACATTCTATTGTAATTAAAACATATATAACATATATAAATAGGTATACAAAACAATGATTACAGTTTCAAACGTAGCCGTACAGTTCGGTAAAAGAGTGTTGTACAACGATGTGAACATGAAATTCACCAACGGAAACATCTATGGTGTCATAGGAGCCAACGGTGCCGGTAAGTCAACCTTCCTGAAGGTGATTTCAGGAGAACTTGATCCAACCAAAGGTAGTGTTACCCTTGGTCCGGGCGAACGTCTTTCGGTATTGAGCCAGGACCACTTCAAGTTTGATGAACATACAGTACTCGACACAGTGCTGATGGGACACACCGTATTGTGGGACATAATGAAGCAGCGCGAAGAACTTTATGCCAAAGAGGAATTTACTGATGAAGACGGTATCCGTGCTGCCGAATTGGAAGAAAAATTTGCTGAGTTGGAAGGTTGGAATGCAGAAAGCGATGCTGCAATTCTATTAAGCGGATTAGGAATAAAGGAAGACAAGCATTACACACTCATGGGTGAGTTGAGCGGTAAGGAAAAAGTCCGCGTCATGCTTGCACAGGCCCTTTTCGGTAATCCAGACAATCTGTTGCTCGACGAGCCTACCAACGACCTCGATATGGAAACTGTAACATGGCTTGAAGAATATCTTTCAAACTTTGAACACACAGTGCTTGTAGTAAGCCACGACCGTCACTTCCTCGATTCTGTATGTACCCACACAGTAGATATTGACTTCGGAAAGGTTAATCTTTTTGCCGGTAACTACAGCTTCTGGTACGAATCAAGCCAGTTGGCACTTCGCCAGCAGCAGAACCAGAAAGCCAAGGCTGAAGAAAAGCGTAAGGAACTCGAAGAATTTATCCGCCGATTCTCTGCAAATGTTGCCAAGTCAAAACAGACAACAAGCCGCAAGAAGATGCTTGAAAAACTTAATGTGGATGAAATTAAGCCTTCATCACGTAAGTATCCGGGTATTATCTTCACTATGGACCGTGAACCGGGAAATCAGATTCTTGAAGTATCTGGCCTGAGAGCGGAAACAGAAGACGGAGTTGTGTTGTTCAATGATGTAAACTTCAATGTTGAGAAAGGCGACAAGATAGTATTCCTTAGCCGTGATCCTCGTGCCATGACCGCACTGTTCGAAATAATCAACGGCCACCGCAAGGCACAGGCAGGACACTACAACTGGGGTGTGACTATCACAACAGCTTATCTGCCACTCGACAACACTGATTATTTCAATGCCGACCTGAACCTTGTTGACTGGTTGAGCCAGTACGGCGAAGGAAATGAAGTATATATGAAAGGCTTCTTAGGACGTATGCTGTTCTCTGGAGAAGAAGTGCTTAAGAAAGTAAACGTATTGTCGGGAGGTGAGAAGATGCGCTGTATGATAGCACGTATGCAGTTGCGTAACGCCAACTGTCTTATCCTTGATACTCCTACCAACCATCTTGACCTGGAGTCAATACAGGCGTTCAACAATAATCTTAAGCAGTACAAAGGAAATGTTCTGTTTGCTTCACACGACCACGAGTTCATACAGACAGTAGCCAACAGAATTATTGAACTTACACCAAACGGCATCATTGACAAGATGATGGAATACGATGAATATATAACATCCGACCATATCAAGGAAATGCGTGCCCGTATGTATGGCGACAATTAAAGCAATTACAATTATAAAACAAGTAAATATCCGTTAAGGTATTAATATCTTTCGGGTAATATATCTGTAAGGATATTAAGACTTTCTTGATATTAAAACATTTCTGATATTAAACCTTACTGATATTAAAACCTTTCCGGATATTTAAAGAAAATAATAAATACAGTGGATTCCCGAATTACTTCAGGAACTCATTGCCGAATGATAGAGGGAGCAAGTCTTTTGTTCCCTCTAATTCGTATATATCAACCTTTCCACACAGCAGAATTTTCATAGGTTGCTTAAACCTCTGTTCAGTTTCCAGAAGTACCTGACGGCAAGCCCCACATGGAGGTATAGGACTGTCGAGAAAGCCGTTTTTATCTTTAGCAGCTATGGCCAAGGTCATTACAGGCTGGTCGGGATACTGCGAATTGGCATAAAAAAGAGTAGTTCTTTCGGCACATGTCCCCGAAGGATAAGCTGCGTTTTCCTGATTACTACCTGAAACAATCACTCCATTGGCAAGAAGAGCTGCCGCTCCAACAGCAAAGTGAGAGTATGGAGAATAACTTCTTTCTGTAGCTTTTTTAGCCTCGTCTACAATCTTCCTTTCATTTTCTCCAAGTTCATCATAATTCAGCACCTTAATTTTAATTTCAATATTGAATTCCTTCATAATGTATGGGTTTATATTGGTTAATGAAAAGTCTCATAAATGATATCATTAAACACAGATAAATGATATCATACTGTATGACTATAACAAAAATAATAATTTTGAATCCATTTATCCAAATATTTCCCAAAGTTCCTTGTTGCCAAGTTTATTATTATCTAAGGTAATAAAATCAGCCCCGAAAAAATTTTTTTTATAACAGAATGGGGGGAGGCATAGGGGTTTTATATAAAGCCTGCGTTATAGCAGTGAAAGGAGTTGAGAAATCAACACAAACAATAAAATAAAACAGAATAAAAAATAGAAGTAATATAATTAAACAACAATTAAAAACGATTTGAATTATGAAAATGAAATTTTTTGCATTGTCAGTGTTAATGTTTGCAGGTGTAAATTTTGTAAATGCTCAGAGCAAAACAAAGGATTTTATAGATAACGACAATAACAAACACGACATCAGAATAAGCGTAAGTGACGGTACAACACAAGGAAGCGTAGATATCCTCGGTATGGGAATTGAAGAAGCGGTAACCGGCAGCAAGCGCACTGACAGCAAATACAGTATGGTTTACGGGCTTGGTTACAGATATTCTCTTAACCGATTCAGAATCGGTGCCGATTTGGGATTCGGTAATTCAAGCAGTAAACTTACTTTGGCAGGTCAGAACTCACCATCAATAAAGGAAAGCGATTTAAGATTCCTTGTACTTCCAACAGCTGAGTTTGTATATTTCAAGCGTCGTTTCGTTGAACTGTATGGTACTGCAGCAGCCGGTGTGAGTTTCGACCGTCATAGTGAAAGTCCTCTGTCTGACGGAAAGCAGGCTAAGAGTGGAGCTCAGCAAGGATCAAGCAAGACAAATCTAACTACAGGTTTTGCATATCAGGTGAACCCGATAGCCCTTAGAGTTGGTAACAACCGTGTGGGTGGTTTTATAGAAGCAGGTCTCGGTCATAAAGGTTTCGTAAGTGCCGGTGTAAGCTTTAAATTCTAAATTTTTTAAACTCTGACAACAAAGATTTCCGGTCGGTATGGCGAGTATCAAGAGCTATACCGGACCGGAAATCTTTTTATTGTATGGGTGGTGTGAGGTTTGTATTGATATTGTATAGTGTTATATTGATACTGTATAGTATGTTTTCGTATGCATAATGTAATGTTTATAGTGTTTTTTGATGATTTCATGGTTTTTATTTATTCTCAAAATAGAGCGGATGTTTAATCGAATGATGGTTTATAGTTGATAAAATGATAATTTAAATTCTGAATAATGTTAAAATGTCTATCCTTTTTGTTGTATTTTGTCTTTAAAATGTGGGCACATTTTATATAAAATGTGAGCATATTTTAATTAAAGCTTGGCCTTATTTTTATAAAGTGTCGAATAGCCCGGTTTTCTTTTCCTTTTTTTATCCATTAGATACTGAATTTACCTTTGTTTTTGTCTGTAATTTTTCTATTTCGATAGTTGTGATATGCGTCTTTTGAGTGATAATTTGGTGTGTAGGATGATGCGCTTATGTGTATTATGACAGGTGTATTGTGGCTGATTGTGGTACTTTGATATATTAATCTTTTATTTTGCGATAAAGTGTTATTGCTGAAGTGGCCTTAAAATCAAATTTTCAGGAATAAGTGGCGGGTTGTGGGTGAATTTATGAATATCAGAGTTTATAAAAAGCAAAATGTCAATTGCTTTTGAGGTGATTTCTATCTGATATAATAAATGGTATTCTTCCCAAAACAAATGCGGTTGATATCTTAGTGGGATATTTTTTATTATTAAGATTATATTCAGTTATCAGAAAATCTTAAAATAATGGTGATGTAAATATTCAGATGGAGTATGAGGGTAGAACATTCTGACTTACTCAAAAAAGAATGGCAGAATTGTTTGGTGTTAATGTTAATACTTTAAATTATCATCTAAAAAGAGTTATATAATAGTGCTGAAATACAGGGAGATCGAACTGTTCGAAAAATTCGAATAGTTCAAAAAAAGGAAAAAGAGAAGTTGAACGTGAAGTAACTATCTATCATCTGGATGCTATAATTGCAGTTGGATATAAAGTTAGCTCAGCTGAGGCGGTACAATTAATGTAAATTCTTTGTAAAATTCATTGGCCATGCAATAAATCTTTGTAACTTAAGACCATGGAAATATAGTGATAGTCATTTAAATGTTATAATTCAGCATTATAAATTTAATACTTTTATTGCTATATTTCTAATTATCAGTAGAATATGTTTATTGTTATTCCGGACTTAAGTTAACTTATTTATAGAACCTTGGCTCATAGTAAGTGTTATAATCAAGGTAAAGAGTAAATAAATCTGTGGACTCTGCAGGGTGCATGACAAACAGAAAACGATAGGGTAAATAAAGTAAATACAGAATTATAAATCAAAGTAATATGAAACTAAAAAATATTATTCTAACAACTTTGGCAACGTTCGTGCTAACATCATGTTATACAGCCAATCAGATGAGTAAATTCAGCTCTGAAAATATAGAATTGGGTATTGATAAAAATCTTTTCATAAAAAGATATGGAAATCCTTTTAATAAGGAATTATCTTATACACAAGACAATCATGAAATAGAAAAGTTATTCTATAAAGAAGAATTACACAAAGGAACATGGTATGTTGTAACAACTGCTTTTACTTTTATTGATGATAAACTTATAAAGCAAGAGATTATAAAAGAAGAACGAACTTTTCAAAAATGTGATTGTAATAAATAAACAATGCCTCCGGCAGTGTTACTTGTCGGTGGTGTTATCATTGGTCTATAAAGAAGAATTTTTTGTAAGGAGTAATCAAACTATGAACTATGTCAGGTGCGTGACAAATAGAAAACGATAGGGTAAATAAAAGTAAATTCGGCATTATAAATTTCAAAAATCTAAGTCTTATGAAGATAAATAGTCCAATATTTTTTATACTATCCATATTCTTGTTTATTTCATGCGATAAAGAAGAACTTGAATTAGAGATTAATAACCAACGGACAGTCTTTATGTATCTCCCATGGTCAACTAATCTGACAAGCTATTTCTATAATAACATTTCAGACATGGAAGAAGCTATACAAGAAAAAGGATTACACAACGAAAGGGTTATCGTGTTTTTATCTACAAGTTCTTCTGAGGCGGAGATGTTTGAGATAACCTTAAATAACGGTTCATGTAAAAGGAATGTATTAAAAGAATATGTAAATCCTCCCTTTACAACAGAAGCTGGTTTGACAGATATCCTTAGAGATATGAAGACATTCGCTCCAGCTGAAAGTTATTCAATGATTATCGGCTGCCATGGCATGGGGTGGCTTCCTGTTGTACAAAGCCGAAGCAAAGCAAAGGAAGAATTTGTTTATCATTGGGATTATGAGAATGTTCCTATGACACGTTTTTTTGGTGGGTTAACAGCCGAATACCAAACAGACATAAGTACTCTTGCTAAAAGTTTATCTAATAATGGATTGTCTATGGAGTATATTCTATTTGATGATTGTTACATGTCATCTTTGGAAGTTGCTTATGAACTGCGCCATGTAACCAACTATATGATTGCCTGTCCGACAGAAGTGATGGTTTTTGGTATGCCATATTCTACAATGGGCAAATATCTATTATCAGAGAATTCGGACTATAAAGCAATATGCGAGTCTTTTTATCAGTTTTATTCCAATTATCAATATCCTTATGGAACACTGGCTGTGACAGACTGTGCTCATCTGGATGAACTTGCTGAACTGATGAAATACATTCACTCTAATTATTCTTTTGATAGTACACAAGCTTCGCTTATTCAGCGCATGGATGGTTACTCTCCTGTGATATTCTATGATTTTGGTGACTATGTGCAGACACTATGCGGTACAGATACAGAAATATATAATAATTTTACAACGCTAATGGAAAAAGTTGTTCCATATAAGACACATACAGAAAAATTCTACACAGCATCAAGAGGTCCTGTTACTGTGGAAAGGTATTCTGGGATAACAACCTCCGAACCAAGTACAAACAGCAAGATGGTGGATTACACACAAACATCATGGTATATTGATACATATTAAATGTTGAAATAAAATATAATAATAGAATTACATAAATACAGATTTATAAACTTTTAATCAATCTTATTATGAAGAAAACCTTTATTTTTATTTTAGTATCATTCATAACTTCTCTATCCGTAGCCCAGAGTAGTTATCGTGGTTTTGTTAATACCGGCTATTCTTTTGGCAGCGGCGAGTATGGTTTCAATCAATGGCATGTCAATACGGTTCATGGTGTAGATCTCTTTCAAAACAGACTTTTCATTGGAGGTGGTATAGGGTTTGGTATTTCAACAGAAAGCGACAGGTATAAAACATACAGCCTACCTGTTTTTGCAGATGTACGTTATACTCTTTGTAACTTAAAAGTTAATCCATACATAGACATGAAAATCGGATACTCAGAACTTTTTGATGAAGAGAAAGATGGTGGAGGTGATAATAGTGGTGGTCTTTATATTTCTCCCTCAGTTGGTGTATCAATGCCTCTAGCAAGAAAAACTTCAATTCATGTTGGTATAGGATATACATACAACCAAGCAAAATTTGGATATATAGATACCTTTACTTTGGAAAGAAATAGTAAAAGATTTAATGCCGGCGGATTTACTTTATCTGTTGGGGTTTCCTTTTAAAATCAATTCTTAAGTGAGTCTAATATTCATGTATTATGGATACAAGGGACAAACTTTCTTTACGCAAGTAGTTATATGTTACCAAATACTCTGAAGATTGATGTGGAGGAGGGAAGGTCGCTTACGGAACAGATACAGGCTGATGAGAAGAATGTAAAGGTTGAGGCTCAAATAAAGACCTTGGAGCGCAGACTCGCTACGGAGAAACAGCCGAGTAAGAAAAGGGAGTATTTTGATATGATAAGGAAGCTGAAGAATAGTATAAGCTAATTAACTAATAATGTGTAATTATAAGCTATAAACCTTATAATATGTAATTATAAGTTATTTAGCTTATAAATTATTGCATAAAAGAATCACTTTATATATATTTGTGGCAGTAAAATATTTATTAAACAGATTATTATGTATGCTGCCATTTCTGCCGATATAGTTTCTTCCACTTCATTAAGTATAGATGAAACGGTCTCCTTGAAAAAGAGAATAGAAAATCTTTTCTTGATTTTGCAGGATATGTATCCCGGTTTCTGGGGGAGACTTATAAAGGGTGACTATTTGGAATGTATCCTTCCGTCTGCAAAGGATGCATTCAGAGTTGCATTGCTTATAAAAACATGTATAAAGTCCTTTCCTTTGACCGACTCTAAGGAAAAGAAAATGTTCCAGATTTATGGCGTACGTATAGCCGTAGGGATAGGAGATATGCGTATGGTTGACAAGTTGCAGGGGATAATGGACGGAGAAGCTATATATATGTCCGGTCGTGCCCTTGAGGGAATGCAGGCTCCAAACAAAAGAGGTACATTTATCATCGATTCTTCCAATCAAGAACAAAGACCGGCTTTGCAAACTGTCGGAATGCTTGTTGATGCACTGATGAATAATGCTACAAGAAAACAGTGTGAGGTGCTTTTTTATAAGCTCCATTCGAAAGGTGAACAGGAGATTGCCGATATTCTAAGGCTTACGCAGTCGGCTGTAAACCAGCATTCCACTACAGCTAAATGGTATTGTATAGAAGAGGCCTTGAATTATTTTGAACATTTAATGTAACTTATTAGAGGCCATCTCAAAATATTTTGAGATGGCCTCTAATAAGTATTATAAAACTGGTACAGTCATCATTTCACATTCGGGAAATTCCTTCTTGATAATGTTACTTATATAGCTCTCTGTATCTTTTTGTATTATCTTATCTTCATTTTCAGGAAACATGTTATACATTAAAGTATGCAACTTGATGTTTCTTTTCTTTATGGCCTCAAGACTTAACAGAAGGTGGTTTATACTTCCTAATCTGCCTGAGGTGACAAAAATTAAAGGATAATTCTTTTGGGCAATATAGTCGATGGTAAGAAGAGAACGTGTGAGCGGAACCATTAATCCGCCGGCCCCCTCTGTAAGTACGGCATCATATTTCGTACATAGCCGAGCTGCTGCTTCCTCAATTTTACTGAAATTTATCTCTCTTCCGTCTATTTCTGCCGCAAGGTGAGGTGAGCAGGGATATGTAAAGATTTCGGGCATGGTAAGACGACTTAAATCTTCTGGAAGAAGTCCTGTACCCATTATTTTACGGTGAAGTTCAATATCTTCTGATATGCTGGTGTTTCCGGTCTGAATAAATTTCTGTGTAATGGTTTTTATACCTCTCTGGTTCCATATTTTTGCAAGATAACCTGTAGCGTAGCTTTTTCCGATATTTGTATCTATGCCACTCACAAAGAAAATTTTGTCTGTATACATATATAAGTGTAATTTAAAGTTTTTATTGCTTGATTATGTCTTTTACTCTTTTATTCTTTACGTCTGTTATATATTTTTCTTTATTATTCCTCTACAATGCATTTTATGACGCCTTTTTTCTGCATATTATGTAAATGGGATTATATGTTAATGGAATTCCATTTGTAGAGTCTGTAAATTGTTTTCTGTAATTTTCAGAGAATTCATTTAACCTTCCTTTGGTCCATACTTCACTGCTTATACCATTTACTCCTGTTTTCTTAAGATGTTTGAGTACATCAACAGGACTTTCAAACCTTAGTGTAAGTTTTTCTTCGCTGCTATAAATTATATCATAAACATCTTTCAGAGAATGTATGATGGTTTCCAAAGGTATATATGGAAGGGACTTATGGGTTATCTGTTTGATTTCCTTCATGTTTTCCGGCCCAAATGTACTTACTGCAAGAAAGCCGTTGTCATTTAATGTATTTATGCAGTTTCTCATAAAATACAGAGGATTTTCAAACCATTGTATGGCAGAGCATGATGCTATCATATCCATACCATGTGGAAAATCCAGTGATTCTGCGTCACCTGAAATAAAGCATATATCTGCCAATGTTTTTTTCTGAGTGATAATATCATCAAATTCAGTAATTACATTGGTGCATATATCGTTTAATATGAGTTTCTCGGTTTCCGATTCTCTGAGGTAGATACGGGTAAATGTACCTGTCCCGCAACCGATTTCCAAAACTTTTTTTCTGCTGTTTTCAGGAATGAAGCTTTGAATGGCATTGTTCATCTGCCGTGCAATATGATGCTGCACACTCGCTTCATGCAGATATGTTGTTCTGGCACGGCTAAAGCGTTTTTTTATAAGTGCCTTATCCATTTTTTATTGTGGTAAACTTTGATGGGTTTTTAATGTAACTTCTGTTTAAAAGGGATTGTATAATATAGAGTTGATAATATTGCTGTCGTAATGTTCGCTGTCTGTAGTCTCAATATACTTTTCCTCTATGCCGTATTCTGTCCATGCTGCAATCTGATTGTCTTTGGGGAATATTTTATCATTTTTCCCAACAATGGCTTTGGTCCAAAGCTTCTGACATTCCTGTTCTGTCTTATTGGAGCAGGAGGCAGAGTCATTCTCCTGGTTTTCCTTGTCAATCATATTCCATAGAGCATTCAGTTCTGACCTCAAATCTTCTATTCCTCTGTAAGGCTTATGGGAAATAAACTCCTTACTGTTTTCCGAAGTTCCGCAGATTCTTCTTCTGAACCGTACAAGGGTTGATTCCGAGAAATTGTCGAGTGTACCTCTGAAAATGTCGACAGGTATTCCTTTGGTATTGCTTATTGGCCATGGACTTCCGTTTATGGCAATGCTGTTTACTATCTGTATTTCTGACTTACCAAAGGATAATGTCTTTATACCTTCTGAAATTCTGATATACTTACTTAGTACCTTCTGGCCTGTCCATACTCCCATGGACCAGCCGATGATTGTTATTTTCTTATAATGCGAAATTTCAGCAGTGTTGAAATCAAGATTCTTATAATCGTAGCAAAGCATGTAATCACATTCAGAGTTACACTCTCTGTTGAAGAGATTTTCGTCAGATCCCCATCCGGCAAAGAATAGTATGAGATGACTGTTGCTTTCTTTCTTTATGAATTTCTGTTTCATGATATTATATATTTTCTATATATTACATATTGTTGTCAGCCAACTTATAGTCAACCAACTGAAGTGTTTTTATAAGTCTCTCAACGTCTGTTTCGGAGAGTGAAGCGTTTAGTGAGATACGCAGTCTTTCAGTCCCGGCAGGTATAGTGGGATGCCGTATTGGCAGCACATAAAATCCATTGTCAATAAGTATTTGGGAAGCCTTAATGGCTTTTTCATTACTTCCTAAAGTAAAAGGAATTATATGACTTTCTGAAATACAGTCCTTACCCATTGACTTTATGCTCTTTATTATATGTCGGGAAATTTTATCAAGGTATTCTCTTTTTTCCTGCATGCCTTCAATTTTGCCCAATACAAATTTTGTCCACGATATGTTAAGTGGAGGAAGTGCGGTTGTAAATATAAAGCTTCTCATTCTGTTTACAAGAAATTCCCTTATTTTTTCGGAGCATACGACATATGCTCCTGTAGACGCAATAGCTTTTCCTAATGTTCCGCATAAAAAATCGATATCTTCGATGCAGTTCTGTTCTTCAGCCAGTCCTAATCCTCTTTTGCCTCTCACACCTATGGCATGAGCTTCATCTACATAAAGCAGTATATTGCAGTGAGTGGTGTTAATGTTACTCCTGATGTTGTAATGTTTTTTTAACTCTACAAGATGATTCAGGTTGGTTACGTCTCCATCCATGCTAAAGATGCTTTCGGTAACAATTATGATACTTGAGTATAAACTTATGTTTTTTTCTATTAATTGTGCCAGTTGCTTATAGTCCTGATGTCTGTATCTTATACATTTTGATGAGCACAGACGTATTCCGTCTATAATGCTTGCGTGTACAAGTTTGTCTGCAAGTATAAGTGTGTTGCTGTCGGTTATTGCCGGCAATATACTTATATTCATTTGATATCCGCTGCCGAAAATCAATGCAGATTCTTTGCCGAACAATCTGGCTATCATTTGTTCTGTCTCTTCATAGACCGGATAATTTCCTGTCAGTAGTCTGGAAGATGTGGAACTGAGCAGATAATGAGAGTCTGAGACTGGAGATGCATATGCAGATTCTGAATTCTGTTGTATACTGAAATCATTTAATATATTTTCGAAAAATTCCTTATACAATTTATCCGAACGACTGTTCAGTCCGAGGTAATCATTAGACGACAGATTTATGCAGTTGTCCGGTACTTGCCTGAGCTGTCTTATACTTCCATTTTGTTTTAGCTCATTTATAGTTCCGCAAATTTTTTCTTCAAAATAATTCATATCTTTAAAAAAATACCTTAAAATCTGTCAGTTATGATAATCTTCTTTATACCATTGGTAAGTTTCCGCAATTCATCTTCCGATATAATAAATGGAGGCATCAGATATATAAGCTTGCCGAACGGACGCAGCCAGATTCCTTCTTCAACAAACTGCTTTTGGATTTGTGCCATGTTAACAGGTCTTTTCATTTCTACCACACCTATGGCTCCTAAGACTCTTACATCTGCAACGTCTGGATGCGAAGCAAGGCAGGCCAGTTCTTCTTTCATCTGACTTTCTATGGCTTGCACTTTTTCTTTCCATTGTGATGAAAGAAGAAGTTCTGTAGAAGCTTTTGCTACAGCACAGGCTAATGGATTTCCCATAAATGTAGGACCATGCATAAATACTCCCGGAGATGATGAAGATATTTTATTGGCAACTTTTTTGTTTGTAATTACTGCAGAGAATGTCAAATATCCTCCTGTAAGAGCCTTGCCTATACACATGATATCAGGAACAATACCGGCATGTTCCCAGGCAAAAAGTTTTCCTGTGCGTCCGAATCCGGTTGCTATCTCATCGAAAATGACAAGGATATCATATTTACGGCAGAGTTTTGCGGCTTCTACAAGATATTGTGGATGATAGAACCACATACCTCCTGCACCTTGTACTATAGGTTCCAGTATAAGGGCAGCTATCTGATTATGGTTTTCTTCTATGATTTTTCTCATGGGAATTATGTCTTCGGGGTTCCATTCGCCTCCGAAACGTGATGTAGGCTGTGGAATAAAAAATCTGACAGGAAGTGCGCTTCCGAATATACTGTGCATTCCGGTAACGGGGTCGCATACTGACATAGCATTCCATGTGTCTCCATGATATCCGGAACGGATGGTAACTATATTTGTTTTTTCTGATCCGGAGTGATATTGTACTGCCATTTTCAGGGCTACTTCTACAGCAACAGACCCGCTGTCGGCATAAAAAATATGTTGCATGTCATTGGGGAGTATTCTTAGAAGCAGCTTGCCAAGTTCGATTGCTGGGTCGTGGGTCAAACCTCCAAACATAACGTGTGCCATATCTTTCAGCTGACTTTCCACTGCTTCGTTTAGTACGGGATTATTATATCCGTGTATTGCGCACCACCATGATGACATTCCTTCGATGAGTTCTTTTCCGTCTTCCAGTATTATTTTGCATCCTTCGGCTTTCCTTACCTTGTAAGTCGGTAATGGATTGGTAGCCGATGTGTATGGATGCCAAAGGTGATCTCTGTCGAATGTATCGATAGAGTATCCCGCAGATTTGACTCTTTCAATGTCTTCTTTAATTTTAGAACCTGTTGTGGTGAGAAGATCTCCAACTATAGCTGAGTTGATTCCGGTGTACAAAGCTTTTCTTACACCATCTTCAGAGAGTTGTGCTCTTCCGCCTGCAAATCTCAGATAAGCATCTTTGTTTATAAGCCTGAACAATGCTACCGTTCTTATGATTTCTTCTTCGCTGAGAGGTGTAATACCGTATAGTGGGGTTCCTTTTATCGGTTGTAAGATATTTATCGGTATAGATTTGATTTTGAGCTCTTTAAGTTTCATAGCAAGTTCTGCTCTTTCTTCCATCGACTCACCCATGCCGATTATGCCACCGCTGCATACCGACATACCTGTTTCCATAGCAGCTTTTATTGTTGCGATTTTTTCATCCTGTGTGTGGGTGGAGCACAGTCTGTTGAATACCGAAGGTGCCGTTTCCAGATTGCAGTGATATCTCTCTACTCCTGCATCATATAGTTTTGATAGTTGTGCAGGTGTGGCAAGCCCTAATGAAGCACAAAGTCTTATATTGCTTTTGCTTCTTATTCCTCTGTAGATATCACAAAGTTTCTCGATATCTTTGTCTGATGGTTTTTTACCGCTTGTAACCAGTGAGAATCTTGAGACACCTTGCTTATAATTATATTCAGCATGTTCCTCACAAATAGATTTGTCTGCCAGACCATATTCTTCGATACCGGTGTGATAGTGTGCCGACTGTGCACACCATTTGCAGTTCTCGGGGCATCTGCCCGATTTTGCATTAATGATGGAACACATATCGAATGTCTTTTCTGCATATCGTTCGGTTACTTTATGCGCAAGGTCCATAACATCTTGTAACTTTGCTTCTTTTACAAAACTTATAATCTGTGAGAGGGTGCATGAACTGAAGTTTTCTATATCTGTTTCATAAACAGGCTTATTTACAGATACATTGTTTTCGTTGTATATTTCTGTCATATTATAGTGAATTGTTTTTGTTATTTTATTGTTTATTAGGTGATTCTGCTGAAAGATTTAGACTGCTTGTAAACACAAACAGGACCGGATGACTGAGGGCGTCATAGCCTCTCCGTCATCCGGTCCTGTTGTTGTATCTGTAGTAAATAAATTTGTACAGATAAAAGTATAATATGATTTCTGATATAGAATATGTGCATGCAAGTGTATTGCAGATATATCCTATACCTGCTTTCAGTCTACAGCAACGCAACTTTAAATTGCATGCAGAGACAATATTTGCCAAGAATGTAGTTCTATCGGCTATATTTCCTATATTCCCAATCCATGTGTATGCGGAAATGTCGTAATCCGTGGATAATGGTTCATATTGGTGAGATTTGAATACTGTTTTGAAAACAGATAAATGGGAATTCGAAGATTTTATGATTGCAGAGTCTGCTATACCTTTACATACATGGCCTATGCTGACCTGTTTATGTATGCTTGAAAATGCAGCGTATGCTTTACGGCTCCATCTGCGGAATCGTACAGTATTATTAAATACACACGATTTATATTTATTGTGTGTACTGCATTTTTTACTGGTATGGCTTATGCCCTGTTTCATGAATTTGTTTGTGCCTTTAACTTTTTATTTTCTGAAATGGTTATTGAGCCGCAAATATAATACGTTTGGATACGAATACAAATGATTTAAGTATATTTAATCATATTGTTATAATTCATATTATTCAGTTTGTTTATTATTGTTTCTATTTGCGGGTTAATGAAAATTGTATGTCGTCGAACAGAGTTTGTCTCAAATAAGAGAATTTATATTTCTTACCTTACATGTCGTTATTTCATTCTCTATATCAGACGTATTACTGTTGGGAGTATCTGCTACATATGTATATGATATGGCCGAAAAGTTTTCCCAAAGTTTCTGTACATTATTTTTCTTATAGCTGTTATTGTAACCTATAATATCATTATCAGATTTGTCGTTGCCTAAAAGTCTGTATTCCGTACCTCTTTTTTCAAGATTCTCCAGGACCTCTCCAATAGTTCTTTTTCTGAATCCGTAGTTGAGGATAAGTCTGTTATTGCATTTTTTGATGACTCGCCTGTTTATAAGGTCTTTAATTATTCCTTTACTTACCCCCAAAGGAATATTATAGGTATCTGTCATACTGTTTACAGTCTGATTCTCATCTATTCCTTTATAAAACGGGTCAAGAGATTCTAGTCTTTCTATGAGAAGGATACAAAGAAACTTGTAATATTTCAGGCTGATACCTTCGTATTTTTTCTTGGTTTTGTCTTCGTCGCCTTTTTGAAGAATATAACTCCATTTGGCTCCTGCGAGGCAGATAGTCCACGAAAGGTACAGCCAGATAAGGAAAATCATAAGATTAACCAGGTCTCCATATATGTTTTTGTAATTGTTGAAATATGAGGCGAAGTAGTATCCTAAATATTGCATAACTCCAAACACCATACCGCATATTACTGCAGATATGAATGCTGGCTTGAATCTGACTTTCGCACGCGGAATGGTTTTATACATAATGAAAAGTATTGTGGTATACATTATTATGGTGACAGTAAAAATGCTTATACTTTTTATAACCTGTCCGTTTATGTATGATGAAATGAACCACCACAAACTCAATGCGATAATGCTGATGAGAGGAAGTGTTACAATATATACAAATTTGCTTATAAGTTTTAGCATGCTTCTTCCTTCCTGCTCCCATTGTTCGTTGAAAATCTCATCTATGGTCTCTATTATAGAGTACACGGAATAGAAGAGAATAACCAGACCTATGAAGATTGTAATATTGGTATTGAAATATTCGCTGCTAAGATAATTGTCAATCAGTTCGGAGATTTTATTTGTTACAAGTTCCTGTCCCTGAAGGAAAAAGCTTAGCTGTTGCTTTAGTATATCACCATATCCGAAACCGTTTGCTATAGCTGTCATGAGTGAAAATACCGGTACTATGGCAAATATTGTGTGATATGTAAGCGCTGCAGAAGAAAGCCTCAGTTTACTGAAACTTTTCAGAAATTCTTCAAGGTATTTTATAATGGGATATCTGTTGCGGAGATTGTTGTGTCTTTCCTTAAACCAGATATTATATAGGGATTTAAGTTTGTGGGGGATACTTTTGGATTTATGTATTCTTGTGGTTTTCATGGCTGTATGTTTTTATTATAATATCTTTGCTATATGTGTACGCGTATAGCAAAGATACACTTAATGTATGTTATAATCAATAGTTTAATATATTTGTTTGCCGGTTGTCTTTATAACTTTGTCGTTTACCATCACTTTCTTTACGTTTGCCACTTCTTTTGTTGTCTGCTGTTTTTTTTATTATTTCTCTTGCTTACATTTGCATCAGATAAACGAGATAAATATATATTAGTAATTAAAATTTTACAATTATGAAAACAAAAGTTTTGTCATTATTATTGGTTATGATGCTTGCTGCAGGCAATGTTAGTGTTTTTGCTCAATCTACTGAAAACTCAGGCAAGAAGCCGGAAAGAAAAAGGCCGACTCAGGAGCAGATTATGGAAAGACAGGCATTGAAAATGGAAAAGGAACTTTTATTGGATGAAGCAACTGCTGCCAAGTTCAAGCCTCTATATCTGGAGTATCTTAAGGCTATAAAGGAATGTCATCCTGCTTTAGTTCAGAAGGCAGATAATAAAGAAGCGGTTAAAGATGACAAGGTTGCCAAAGGTGCACCGGTTGGATCAAAGATGGCGGAGAAAACTGATGCGGAAATCCTGGATATGATTCAGAAGAAACTTGATTTGCAGAAAAAAGTTGCAGAAACCCAACAAAAGTATTTCGATAAATTTAAGGACATACTTAATGCTAAGCAGCTTGAAAAGGTGTTTATGCCAAGAATGAAACATCATGCGATGCCAGTAGGTAAGAAACCGGCTGACATGAGAAAGAACAGAAAAGGTAATCCTGACTTCAAGGCACCTGCAGAAGGTGGAAATTGCATGAATTGTCCGATGAAAAAGTAATTATTTGAGAGTAATTATTTATTGGTAAGTCAATATTTTAATATCAGAATCATAGGCTGTAATATATATGTTGCATGTTTATGATTCTGATATTTTTTTTGATTTATGTCCGTATTTACCTATTACTGATTTGTGGGATGTGTTATCAGGCAACTGTGTATATTAATATGTATATCAATTATAAATGTTTTAAAAAAATGAATTTGTCTGAAACTGTAAGAAAAACTCATATTTTTTGTGTATGTTTGTAAAAGGTATTCATTCAAATAATTGAAAAACTTTTATGAAAAGATTCTTGACTCTTATTTTTTTGCTGATAGCCGGGCTGTCGGTTGCCGTATATGCTCAGAAAAGGAACCAGGCTTATGAGGATTATATAAAGAAATACAGAAGCATTGCTGTAGATGAGATGAAGAAATATCATATACCGGCGAGTATAACTCTTGCTCAGGGGCTTCTGGAATCGGGAGCAGGTAGAAGTACACTTGCAAGAAAATCTAATAATCATTTTGGCATTAAGTGTGGAAGTTCATGGGACGGACGTACTGTAAGACATGACGATGACAGACGAAATGAATGTTTCCGTGCATACAAGCATGTCAGAGAATCGTATGAAGATCATTCCAAGTTTCTGCGAACCGGGGCAAGATATGCTTTTCTGTTCAGACTGAAGATTACCGACTATAAGGGATGGGCAAGAGGACTGAAAAAAGCCGGCTATGCTACAGACCCGAGATATGCAGACCGTCTTATAGATATCATTGAGCTTTATGACCTCGACCAGTACGACAGAAAGGGTGGACTGGAATGGGCAGAGAATGTACCGAATCCTCACCAGCCATATTTAGCTAATGAACTGGTTTATGTCATAGCACGAAGGGGAGATACTTTCAAATCCTTGTCAAAGGAATTTGATGTAAGCAGTAAGAAGTTGCGCAAATATAATGAACTGCCTAAGGATTATCAGTTCCGTGGCGGTGAGATTGTTTACATAGAAGAAAAGCGCAAGAAAGCTACCAAAGACCATATCGTTTATGTGGTGAAATCCGGCGATTCCATGTATTCCATTTCTCAGAAATTCGGTATAAAGCTTAAATATCTTTATAAAATGAATAAAATGGATGAGGACGCTCCGGCACCAAAAGTGGGAGACATCCTCAGGTTAAGGTAATTTATTCATGGTGGTAGGGACCATTGTTCAGAATTGTCATGGCGCGGTATAGCTGCTCAACGAAAATGAGACGTATCATCTGGTGAGAAAAAGTCATCTTTGATAATGATATTTTTTCTTGGGCAGCATTATATACTGCTTGTGAGAACCCGTAAGGTCCGCCTATTATAAATACCAGTCGCTTGTTTACTGTGTGCATTTTCTTTTCCACCCAGTTGGCAAACTCTATGGAACGGAACTCTTTTCCATGTTCGTCAAGCAATACTACTACATCCCCAGGCTGTAGAGCCTTAAGAATCAGTTCGCCTTCCTTTTCTTTTTGCTGGTCCATACTCAAACTTTTAGTGTTCTTGAGTTCTGGTATCACTTCCATATCAAAAGAAGTGTAGTGCTTGGTTCTTTCTACATAGTCGTTTATGGCCGTTATGTAATGCTTTTCCACTGTACGGCCTACTACCAATAATGTAAATTTCATACTTATATATTCTTATTATTCTTTTTGTTTATTTCCGGATTTGTCTTTTATAGAACTTTAGCTTATCTTTTGCTTTGTCCTTCTTTGCAAAGATACGAATAATCTTTACCTTTGTAGTATTAAATTTTATCCGGATTTCAAAATCACAAAATAAATTTTAAACAATATGGATGAAAAAGTTGTAAAAGATTTGATAGATCGTCTTATTGATCTTTCATTCGCCGAAGATATCGGTGATGGTGACCACACTACATTGTCGTGTATTCCTGCCGATGCTATGGGTAAATCAAAACTTCTTATTAAAGAAGAAGGTATTTTGGCAGGTATTGAAATAGCCAAGGAAGTGTTCAATCGTTTTGACCCTACAATGAAGGTGGAAGTCTTCATTAACGATGGAGCTCACGTTAAACCGGGTGATGTGGCTATGGTAGTGGAAGGTAAGATTCAGTCTCTTCTTCAGACAGAACGCCTTATGCTTAATATAATGCAGCGCATGAGTGGTATTGCTACAATGACCAACAAATATGTTAAGCGTCTTGAAGGAACTAAAACAAGAGTTCTTGATACAAGAAAGACAACTCCGGGTATGCGTATCCTTGAAAAAATGGCTGTAAAGATTGGCGGTGGTGTAAATCATCGTATAGGATTGTTTGATATGATTCTTCTTAAGGATAATCATGTTGACTTTGCCGGAGGTATAGATAAGGCAATTAACCGTGCCAAGGAATATTGCAAGGCTAAAGGCAAGGACCTTAAGATTGAAATTGAGGTACGTAATTTTGACGAGCTTCAGCAGGTTCTTAATCTTGGAGGAGTAGACCGTATAATGCTTGATAATTTCACTCCTGAAAATACTCGCAAGGCTGTCGAGATGGTTGCCGGACGTTATGAAATTGAGTCTTCGGGTGGTATTACTTTTGATACTCTGAGAGATTACGCAGAGTGTGGAGTGGACTTTATTTCTGTAGGAGCTTTGACTCATTCTGTTAAAGGTCTTGACATGAGTTTTAAGGCTTGCTGATATTAAAGGTATTTTATTATTATGGTAAAAAAGATTGGTTTTATTATTGGGATGCTTGTGATATGCTCCGTAGTTAAAGCACAAGACTGGAAGTCTGTTTTGGGAGGCATAGCCAATAAGGTTGAACAAACAGTATCGAAGGTAAATGAGAATATTTCCATTGTGGGAACATGGGAATATGTTGGTCCCGACTGTAAGTTTGAGAGTGATAATTTACTTACTCAGGCCGGAGGAGAGATTGCTGCCAAAAAAGTGGAAGAACAAATGAGTAATTATTTGTCTAAACTTGGTTTTGAGGAGAAAACAATATTTGTATTCAATTCTGACAGTACATATACTTCTACTGTAAACGGAAAGTCAGTAAACGGAACTTACAGTTACAATAAGTCCACAAAGGAACTTACTCTTAAAACCAAACTTGGCATAAAGTTTAATGCACAGGTTTCAAATAGTATTCTTAATGGAGTAGACAAGATGGGACTTTTGTTTAAAGCAGATAAACTTATGTCGCTTGCTCAGACAGTAACGGGAGCTGCAGCCGGCTATTCTTCAAATTCAGCTTTGTCGACAGTCAATGCTGTACTTTCAGAATATGACGGATTGATGCTTGGATTTGAAATGAAGAAAAAGAAATAATTTAAATTATTTTATCTGTACCGGGAAAGAATTTTCCAGTGAACAAGACTAAAAAAAGGGGCGAGAAAGTTGTTCTCGTCCCTTTTTTAATATAAAGATGGAATGAAATAAGGCTTTAGTTACGGAATTTTAGTCCTTCACCTTCGCACTCTACTATGATAGGCTTAGTTCTGTCCACTTCCTGAGATAATAGCTTCTTCGACAAGTCATTGAGCAAATATCTCTGGATAGCTCTCTTAACAGGACGGGCACCGAATTCAGGATCAAATCCAGCTGTAGCAATGAAGTCAACAGCCTGGTCTGTCATCTGCAACTGTACTCCGTTCTCTTCAAGCATTTTCTTGATTCCGTTAATTTGCAGGCGTACAATCTGTTCAATTTCTTTCTTGTTGAGCGGCATGAACATTATTGTTTCGTCTATACGGTTAAGGAATTCCGGACGTATGGTCTTTTTAAGCATACTCATAACTTCATTCTTTGTTTCCTCAACAATGGCATCATGGTTTGCCGGAGTGATTTTCTCAAACTGGCTTTGGATATATGCACTGCCAAGGTTTGAAGTCATGATTATAATAGTATTCTTGAAGTTTACAGTACGTCCTTTATTGTCAGTAAGTCGTCCGTCATCAAGTACCTGAAGAAGTATGTTGAATACATCAGGATGTGCTTTTTCTATTTCATCGAAAAGTACTACTGAGTATGGCTTACGTCTTACAGCCTCTGTAAGCTGTCCACCTTCATCATAACCAACATATCCCGGAGGCGCTCCAATAAGACGAGAGACAGAATGCTTTTCCTGATATTCACTCATGTCTATACGAGTCATCAGTGTTTCATCATCGAACAGGTATTCTGCCAATGCCTTGGCAAGTTCTGTCTTACCTACACCTGTTGTTCCGAGGAATATGAATGAGCCTATAGGTCTCTTCGGGTCCTGAAGACCAGCACGACTGCGTCGTACTGCATCGGAAACAGCCTGTATGGCTTCATCCTGACCCACTACACGTAAGTGAAGCTCATCTTCAAGGTGAAGTAGTTTTTCACGTTCGCTTTGAAGCATTTTGCTGACAGGTATTCCTGTCCAGCGTGATACAACATCAGCGATGTCTTCTGCTGTAACCTCTTCCTTAATCATGGCACTGTCGCCCTGCTGGTGTTTAAGCTCTTCCTGAATATGCTTTATTTCAGCTTCAAGAGCCTGTAACTTACCATATCTGATTTCGGCTACACGTCCGTAATCACCTTCACGCTCAGCTTTATCAGCTTCGAACTTGAGTTGTTCAATATCCTTTTTGTTTTGCTGAATCTTGTTTACCAACTCTTTTTCGCTCTGCCATTTTGCCTTGTAGGATTTTTCCTGCTCTTTTAACTCAGCTATTTCTTTATTGAGTTGTGCAAGCTTGGCTTCATCCTTTTCACGCTTGATGGCTTCACGCTCAATTTCGAGCTGTTTCAGACGGCGTTCAATTTCATCGAGCTCTTCTGGTAGAGAATCACGTTCCATACGGAGTTTGGCAGCAGCTTCATCCATAAGGTCGATTGCCTTATCAGGAAGGAAACGCTCAGTTATATATCTGTTACTCAGTTCAACTGCAGCAATGATGGCTTCATCCTTAATCCTTACCTGATGATGGTTTTCGTATCTTTCTTTCAAGCCTCGAAGAATTGATATTGAACTTTGTGTGTCAGGTTCATCGACCATAACAGTCTGGAAACGACGTTCCAAAGCCTTATCCTTTTCGAAGTATTTCTGATACTCATCGAGTGTGGTGGCACCTATACTTCTGAGTTCACCTCTTGCCAATGCCGGTTTTAGGATGTTGGCTGCATCCATAGCTCCTTCGCCTTTACCAGCTCCTACAAGTGTATGAATCTCATCGATAAAGAGGATAATGTTACCGTCCGACTGGGTAACTTCGTTGATAACCGATTTCAGTCGTTCCTCAAACTCACCTTTATATTTGGCACCTGCAACAAGAGCACCCATATCAAGTGAGAAGAGTTGTTTGTTCTTTAGATTTTCAGGAACATCACCTCTAAGTATTCTCTGGGCAAGTCCTTCAACTATAGCAGTCTTACCAGTACCAGGTTCACCTATCAGTATAGGGTTATTCTTGGTACGTCGGCTTAGAATCTGAAGTACACGACGTATTTCTTCATCACGACCGATAACCGGGTCGAGCTTACCTGTACGTGCGGCTTCTATAAGGTTGATGGCATATTTTGACAACGACTGGTATGTATCTTCACTTGACTGAGATGTAACCTTCTGTCCCTGACGCAATTCAGAGATTGCTGCACGAAGTTCCTTTTCTGTCATGCCTGCATCTTTAAGTATTGTAGAAACAGTACTTTTTACATTAAGAAGGGCAAGGATGATAGCTTCAAGGGAAACGAACTCATCTCCTAATTCTTTTGAAACTTCTACTGATTTTTGCAGAACTGTGTTTGTGTCACGGCTAAGATATGCCTCACCGCCTGAAACCTTTGGCAAAGATGCTATCTGACGGTCGAGGACAGTGGCAATCTGTTGTCCGTTAATACCTAACTTCTGGAAAATGAAGTTGGTTACGTTTTCTCCAACTTTCATTACGCCCGCCAGCAAGTGTTCCGGCTCTATGGCTTGCTGTCCGTTGGTCTGAACTATGTTCACAGCCTGCTGAACAGCTTCTTGCGATTTGATTGTAAAATTGTTGAAATTCATATATTTTGTCTCCTTTCTTTTTCTGTTTTTGATTTACGCTTATAGTATATCAAATTCTTTGCCAATACTACTTTTGATGGCCTTATATGCCTAAATGTCAGATAGTTATCGTAGGTGTGTGTAATTTTGTCCGATTAAGGAACAATTTGTCAGTAAATTTTTGTACCTTTACCCGACAATTAGTTTTTTATGGAAAAGAAAATAGAATTTGCACCGAATGTGATGCTTATTGATGCATCTTATCTTGATAGAGTGGGTTGTGACCTGAAGGAACATTTTTCTCCAATAGTAAACAGAGAGTTGCCTAAAGCCGATTTGGCCTGTTTGCTTGAATGTCTTGCACTTGATGCCGGAATGGTTCTTGGTGAAAATGCCGTACAGGTTATATTTATTTACGAACCAACTGAAAAAGTAATGTCTTTCTGTACACCATCTGACCTTGAAAAGGAACTTCACAATGTAGCGTTCAAAAGTCAGTTGGGTGAATTCTCGCTGTATTCTTTTCAGCCATCCGACATGGCCACAAGAGATGAATTGTTTAATGAAGCCCTCATGCTTACAGATGCATCTAAAGATGTCAGACGTATTATTGCAGTTGGAGATGAGGATTCCTATGCCGACAAGACAGATAAGACTCTTAATGATATAAAAGGTAAGGAAAGTGTTACTCTTTTCGGAATGAATCCTCCTAAGGGAGAATATAATTATAAATTTGAAATGTTGGGTTTCCCTATTTTACAGTCATTGGGAATCCGTTCAGATGAACTGTAGCCATGTCTGATTTCCGATTAAAGGTTTTTTACAGTGTTGCCAAAAATTTGAGTTTCACAAAGGCTTCGCAGGAACTTTATGTAAGTCAACCGGCAGTGACAAAACATGTACATGAACTGGAGAGTATGTATCATGTACGACTGTTCGACCGCACAAACAATAAGATATCCCTCACAGAAGCCGGAAAGGTAATGATGGAGCATTGTGAACGTATTCTTACCGAATACAGGAAACTGGAATATGATATGCATCTGCTCAATAATGAATATGCCGGTGAGTTGCGACTTGGCGCAAGTACAACTATAGCACAATATATCCTTCCGCCTATTCTTGCCAAATTCACAGCCAAATATCCTCAGATAAAGGTTTCACTTATGGATACCAACTCGCGTAATGTAGAGAATGCACTATTGGAACATTCGATTGATCTTGGTATGGTAGAAGGGGTTTTCCGTACTCCCAACCTGAAGTATGAGGCTTTTCTATGTGATGAACTTGTTCCTGTGGTACGTAAAGGTGTAATCCCTTCGGATGTTGATGAAATATCAGTTGACAGTTTTGTAAAGATGCCTTTAGTATTACGTGAAAGAGGATCGGGTACACTCGATGCCATAGAGACAGTCCTTGCCGAAGAAGGGTTAAAATTATCTTCCCTAAATGTAAGAATGCATTTGGGAAGTACTGAAAGTATAAAATCCTTTCTTGCCTATAGTGACTGTATGGGAATAGTATCAATTGCTTCTGTAGTAAGAGAACTAAAGGAAGGAATATTCAGGGTAGTTGATATTTCAGGACTGCAGTTTTCGAGACATTTTTGTTTTGTTTCGGCTCAGGGACAGGAAATTGAGGCAGCACAACAATTTGTCAGGTTTATGAGAAGTTGTCTCGGCAAGAGGGATAAGTAGCAAGATAGATAAGTAGCAAGTATATAATAAAGAAATAAACGCAATAAGAATAATGAGTAGAAGAGAAGAACAAATGCAGGCATTCGGTCGTTTGCTGGATGTATTGGATGAACTGCGTGAAAAATGTCCATGGGATAGAAAGCAGACTAATGAGAGTCTTCGTCCTAATACCATTGAGGAAGTTTATGAGTTGTGTGACGCACTTATGAAAAATGACAAGCACAATATCTGCAAGGAATTGGGTGATGTGCTTCTGCACGTTGTATTTTACGCAAAGATAGGAAGTGAAACCGGAGATTTTGATATCAAGGATGTGTGCGACAAATTATGCGATAAACTGATTTTCCGTCATCCGCATGTATTCGGTGAAGTGAAGGCTGATACAGCTGAAAAGGTTTCAGAAAACTGGGAACAGATAAAGTTGAAGGAAAAAGATGGCAATAAGTCTGTTTTGAGTGGAGTACCCGAGGCTCTTCCTTCGTTGATAAAATCTTACAGAATTCAAGATAAGGCACGAAACGTAGGTTTTGATTGGGAGAAACGTGAGGATGTATGGAAGAAGGTTAAGGAAGAGATATCGGAGTTTGAATCTGAAATAGATAATATGGATAAAGATAAGGCCGAGGCAGAATTTGGTGATGTTATGTTCAGCCTTGTAAATGCAGCGCGTCTATACAAAATTAATCCGGATAATGCTCTTGAAATGACCAACCAGAAGTTTATAAGGCGTTTCAATTACCTTGAAGAACATACAATAAAGGCAGGTAAAAATCTTAAGGATATGTCTTTGGAAGATATGGATTATTATTGGAATGAGGCTAAATCAAAAGGGCTTTAACTGATATTTCCATTTTTATATGTATAGTGAGTACAGTGTAGAAGTATTCACATATAGGTGATTTTTGATGATTAATTAATAATTCATGTAATATGAGGTAAATGAGTGTATTCTTACATTAAAAACCGGTAGATTTTATGTAAGTTTGCACTCATTAATTTTATTATATAATGACAAATTATTTAGACGAACTTAATGAGAGTCAGCGCGCAGCTGTATTATATAATGACGGCCCGTCTCTTGTTATTGCAGGTGCCGGATCGGGAAAGACAAGAGTGCTGACATATAAGATTGCTTATCTTCTTGATCATGGTTATGAACCTTGGTCTATACTGGCATTGACTTTTACCAATAAAGCTGCACGTGAAATGAAGGAACGTATAGCAAAAGTTGTTGGAAATGACACTGCACGATATTTATGGATGGGAACTTTTCATTCTGTCTTCTCGCGTATATTGAGGGCGGAATCATCCGCAATAGGTTTTTCTGCAAATTTTACAATTTACGATTCTTCCGATTCGAAGTCTCTTGTCAAGTCACTGATAAAAGAATTAAATCTCGATGATAAAGTATATAAACCGGGACTTGTTCATTCAAGAATCAGTAATGCAAAAAATCATTTGATACTTCCTGATGCTTATGCTGCAAGTGCAGAAATGTACAGATATGACATGGATTGTAAAATCCCGGCCATGAGGGAAATATACAAAAGGTATTGTGAAAGGTGTGTGCAAAGCGACGCGATGGATTTTGATGATTTGCTGGTCTACACCTATCTTCTTTTTAAGAATCATCCTGAAATATGCGATAAATATGCCGAAAGATTCAAATATGTTCTTGTAGATGAGTATCAGGATACAAACTTTGCCCAACATAGCATTGTTCTTCAGCTTACATCAAAACATCAAAAGGTTTGTGTGGTAGGTGATGATGCTCAAAGTATATATTCATTCCGTGGGGCTAATATAGATAATATCTTGAAGTTTACCAGGCTTTATAACGATGCAAGGCTGTTTAAGCTCGAACAGAATTACCGGTCGACAAAAGTTATTGTTAAGGCGGCTAACAGTCTGATTGAAAAAAACAGGGAACAAATAAAGAAAGAAGTCTTTTCTGAAAATGCAGAAGGAAATCCTATAACCGTATATTCGGCTTTCAGTGATATAGAAGAGGCTGAAATCGTTGCTAACAGAATAGTACAGATGCATCTGAAAGATGGTTATGCTTACAATGATTTTGCTATACTTTATCGTACAAACGCACAAAGCAGGGTGTTTGAGGAGGCTTTGCGCAAACGTATGGTTGGATATAAAATTTACGGCGGATTATCATTTTATCAGAGAAAGGAAATTAAAGATGTTATTTCTTATTTCAGGCTGGCCGTTAATCCTCATGACGGTGAAGCTTTTAAAAGAGTGATAAATTATCCGGCAAGAGGTATAGGTGATACAACTGTAAATAAAATAATTGTAGCCGCTGCAAATTCCGGAGTTAGTTTATGGGAGACAATCTGTAATCCTATATCTTACGGCCTTGACGTGAATAAAGGAACGCATACCAAGCTACAGAATTTCAGAAACATAATTTCGGGATTCATTGAGTCGGCAGATAAGCTCAATGCTTATGAACTCGGCCGTGAGATTGTAAGTAAAAGTGGGATAATTGCAGATGTGTATCAGGACAGGAGCCCTGAAAATCTGAGCCGCCAGGAAAATATTGATGAACTGGTGAACGGACTTTATGACTTTTGCTCAACGAGAGAAGAGGAAGGTAGTGATAGAGTGTTCCTTTCTGATTTTCTTTCGGAAGTGTCACTTCTGACTGACCAGGACTGTGACAAGGAAGACGATTCACCCAAAGTAACTCTTATGACAATTCATTCGGCTAAGGGACTTGAATTTAAGAATGTTTTTGTTGTAGGAATGGAAGAAAACTTATTCCCAAGTCCAATGTCATCCGATTCATACAAGGCTTTGGAAGAAGAAAGAAGATTGTTCTATGTAGCTATAACAAGAGCCGAAGAGAATTGTTTCTTGTCGTATGCAAAAAACAGATACAAGTTTGGCAAGCAGGAGTTTTGTAATCCAAGTCGTTTCTTGAGAGATATCGATCCAGCCTTTCTAAGTATGCCGGTTAATTCTCCTTCATTTGGATATAATTCAGAAAACAAAGGAGTAAAATTTTCGGGAAATAGTAATGTCACATCTTATAAAAAAAGGAACTTTGAAAGGGATGACGAAAAATATGACAGTAATTCTCCATCAATGTTTGATGGTGAGGCTGTTCCTGAGGAGCCAAGAAGATTCGTTAAACCTGCCCAACCAAGGAATCTTAAGAGAATCTCCTCTTTGGGCTCAGGACCTTCTATTACTTCGTCCCAGTCTCATTCTACTGTCAGCTCTTCATCATCGTCTTCATCGTTGTCTTCACCGTCATTATCTGGGTCTGCTTCTACAAGTTCATGTCCGGTATCAGTAGGGCAGTTGATTGAGCATGATCGTTTTGGCAGAGGAGAAATTGTAAATGTAGAAGGAAGCGGAGATAATTGTAAGGCCACTGTAAGGTTTGAGAATGCAGGAGTAAAACAGTTGCTCTTAAAATTTGCAAGGTTCAAAGTGATAGGATAGATGTTGTGATAAAATTAAAGACATGTGCATCTGATTTTATTATTTTTGAGGTATATAGTATTGACAATAAAGTTGATTTGAATAAAAGAAATAAATATATAATAAGCTAAAATAATATGTTGGATTTGACTAAAGTGCCTTCTCCATGTTATTTGATGGAAGAAGATCTTCTCAGAAAGAATTTGAGTCTGATTAAAAATGTAGCCGATTCGGCAGGAGTAGAAATTATATTGGCTTTCAAGGCCTTTGCAATGTGGAAGTCATTTGGTATTTTCCGTGAATATATAAACTATACAACAGCCAGTTCCGAATACGAAGCCCGCTTGGCTTATGAAGAGTTTGGTAGCCGTGCTCATACATATTCACCGGCCTATACCGAAGAAAACTTTCCTGCTTTTATCAGATATAGCAGTCATATTACATTCAATTCTCTCAGTCAGTTCGAGCGATTTTATCCAATGGTTAAATCTTCAGGTGAGAAAATATCCTGTGGAGTGCGTGTAAACCCGGAATACTCGGAAGTTGAAGTTGAACTGTATAACCCTTGTGCTCCAGGAACACGATTCGGTGTTACAGCAGATGTGTTGCCTGATATTCTCCCTGAAGGTATAGAAGGGTTTCATTGCCACTGTCATTGTGAATCGAGTTCGTATGAACTTGAAAGAACATTAAAACATATAGAGGATAAGTTTTCACGCTGGTTCCCGCAATTGAAATGGTTAAATTTAGGTGGTGGTCATCTTATGACACGTAAAGATTATGACACTGAACATCTGATTTCTTTGCTGAAAGGATTGAAAAGCCGTTATCCTAATCTGCAGATAATACTCGAGCCAGGCTCTGCTTTTGCATGGCAGACAGGACCTTTAGTTTCTTCTGTGGTAGATATAGTGGAGAATAAAGGTATACGTACAGCTATACTTGATGTTAGTTTTACTTGTCACATGCCAGATTGTCTTGAAATGCCATATCAGCCAAAGGTGAGAGGAGCTGAAACCTTGCCAGCAGATGCTGTAAAAACCGCATCTAAGGAGGAACACGTTTACAGGCTTGGTGGCAATAGTTGTCTTAGTGGAGATTATATGGGAAGCTGGAAGTTTGACCATGAGCTTCAAATTGGTGAAAAAGTGGTATTTGAGGATATGATACACTATACTATGGTTAAAACAAATATGTTTAATGGTATACATCATCCTTCTATTGCAATTCTTCACTCTAATGGCGAACTGGAAGTATATAAAACTTTCAAATATGAAGATTATAGAGATAGAATGTGTTAAATAAAGCTAATAATACTCTTTAAAAATGAAACTCTACATTTAGGTTATTATGTTCGTACCGTACCATATAAGTCGGACGAGTGTACTACTTAAGTCAAACGAGTGTACTACTTAAGTCAAACGGGTGTACCACTTAAGTCGGACGGGCGTACTACTTAAGTCGGAAGCATATGCTTTGATAATAGAATAATTACTTTAAATGATAACCTGAATAGCCATAACTTTTTGAAGATATTACTAAATTATCTATTTTTTTTAGTATTTCCTGAACTTAATAAAGATAAGTATACGTATGTTATATTATATAATAATGTGTACTTGTCTTTATTTTTTTTGTTCATTTTTTTGGCTGAAAAAATAATATTATACTTCTTTTGCTGATTATCAATAGCTTGTGTGTAGGCATGAAAAAAAAACGAAAAAAAACCGGATAATGTTTTGGTAGTTTAAAAAAAAGACCTACCTTTGCACTCGCAATCGGGAAACAAACCTTGATTGATAAAAGAAATGCGGAAATAGCTCAGTTGGTAGAGCATAACCTTGCCAAGGTTAGGGTCGCGAGTTCGAGTCTCGTTTTCCGCTCCAA
>artificially_reared_2__coassemble_191_pt1 | contig 40556 bp, 24 predicted proteins | sample artificially_reared_2__metabat2_high_PE_035 | metagenome-assembled genome bin artificially_reared_2 | reverse complement strand
TCATCATTAATCCTTTTTTTATTATTTGCAATGTGGAATCGTGGAGACGCTTACGCAAATACCGTCTATTGACCATCAACAACACTGGTTTTTCTGATATTCTAAAAAATGATGGTATTTTACAGTCACATGACCGTCTTTTCAAAAAATTGCCAATTCTGCAATACACAATGAAAGAATTAAACAAATACAATACCAATTAGACTTTAAACAAAGAAGTACATAGGCAACAATCATGATAATAAATAAGATTATCATTAATTATAAACCTTATAATCAATATATTATAAAATAGAACATAAAGAATACCATTACAAGCAGAAAATTAACCAATAAAATATCAACATTAAAATATACCGACATAAAAATAGAGAAAAACGATTTGTTCCAGAAAAATATCTATAGTGAGACAAGTGGAATTTTTGAAACAAATGAAATAAATCCACGTCTTCTGTAATCGTCTCCACCCGGAGGCTCATATTTATTAAAATCATATAACCACATCAGTAAAGAACATGCCTTAAAGTACGAAAAAATAGTCTATAACGCCATCTATTTTGGTATATAGAGCTTTATTTGTAAATTTGCAGAATCAACAGATTTAAAGCATGAAATTAAAAGATATATTTATCATAGTAATATTAATAATATTCCCATTCGGATTTGCATATTCCGAAACGTCTACAGATATAGAAAAATATTCCCCTTCAGATTCTATATTTGCCGGCTATCTTCATTCCAGAAATATCCCAATATACAACAATAATGAAATGAAACTGCTTCCAAGCGGAAGAATAAAATTCGAAAGTCTATTTGAGGCTATAAAAAAAGCAAAGAATCATATACATCTCGAATATTTCAATTTCAGAAGCGACTCTATCGCCAAAGAAGTCTTTACTCTATTAGCTGAAAAAGCTCAAGAAGGAGTGAAAGTCAGAGCTATGTTCGATGATTTCGGAAATTTTTCCAACAACCGTCCATTAAGGAAAGAGCATCTCAAAATGCTTAACGAAAGAGGTATAGAAATTATAAGGTTTGACCCTCTTAAATTTCCATACATAAACCATGTTTTCAGCCGTGATCATCAGAAAATAGTAATAATAGACGGCAAGACCGGATATACAGGAGGAATGAACATTGCCGATTATTATATAAACGGGCTACCAGGAATAGGACCGTGGAGAGATATGCATATATGCATAGAAGGTCCGGCCGTTACCGGATTGCAAAAAGCATTCCTGAGCGTATGGAACAAAGAGACAAAGCAAGATATCAAAGGGGAAGAATATTTCCCATACGGAGAAAACAATACAGAAACTCCTAATCAGCTTGGCAAACAGGTAGCAATAGTCCAGAGAGTGCCTCATAAATCGCCCGATGCTGTAAGGAGAGCTTACATTGAAGCTATAGATGCAGCTGAGAATCATATAAGAATCGTAACTCCTTATTTCACTCCGGTAAAAAGTTTGAGAAAAGCCATTTACCGCGCCTTAAAACGTGGTGTAAGAGTAGAAATAATGATTTCTGAGAAATGCGATATACCTTTTACCCCCGACGGAGGCTTCTTTTTCGCCAACCAGTTCAGAAAGAAAGGTGCCCATATTTACATCTATAAGGGTGGATTCCATCATACCAAAGTTATGACCGTAGACGACAGGTTCTGTACCGTAGGAAGCACAAATCTCAACAGCAGGAGTCTGAAATACGATTATGAAATAAACGCATTCATATTAGACCTTCCTATTACAGCAGAGCTCGACAGTATCTATAAAAACGATAAGGAAAACAGTGAGAGAATGACAAAAGAATATTACAGAAACAGAGGACGCTGGAGAAATTTTGTAGGATGGGTAGCACATATCCTTGCCCCTGTAATTTAAACCACTTGACATGGTGTCTATAAGGCTTTACCCTACTCTTTTATTACATCTTTATCTGTTTGCTTTATATAAACAGGCATAAAAATACTCAAGAATCTGATTTCGTAATACATAAACGCTATAATTAGACAATTATAAGTACTAATTTTAAATAATAATGTAACGAAATGTCCGTTTTTTTGTCTATATTTGTCTCCATTGTAACAATACAAACAAAATATAGATAAACAAAGATGAGTGTAATCGATTCAATTAATGCCGAACAAAGCACAGCTTTTTCGTTTGAAATCCTGCCTCCATTAAAAGGAACAGGATTAGACCGTCTGTTGTCCGACATTGAGACTCTCAGGCCATACGATCCCAAGTATATAAACATCACTACTCACAGAAGTGAATATGTATATACCCCCGAAGCTAATGGTATGTATTGCCGTAAACTGACAAGAAGACGTCCAGGTACTGTAGCTGTGGCCGCAGCCATAAAAGCAAAATATGGTATAACTGTTGTACCGCATATTCTATGTAGCGGATATACCCCCGAAGAAACTGAATATACATTAATCGACCTTCAGTTTTTGGGTATCACAGATCTGTTGGTCCTAAGAGGAGACAAAGCTCCGCATCAGAAGAGTTTTACTCCTGAAAATGGTGGACATTCTCATGCAATCGAACTTCAGGAACAAATCAACAAGTATAATAAAGGATTCTTTTACGATGGGAAAGAAATGGATAAACTGCCTGCCCAGTTCAGATATGGAGTTGCATGCTATCCTGAAAAGCACGAAGAATCTCCAAATGCTGAAAGGGATTTATACTGGCTGAAGAAAAAAGTAGAGGCAGGAGCAGAATATGCTGTCACACAAATGTTTTTCGACAACAGAAAATATTTTGATTTTGTAGACAGAGCACGTAAAGCCGGAATAAATGTTCCTATCATTCCAGGAATAAAGCCACTGAAAAAGTTGACACAGTTAAGTGTTCTGCCAAGAACTTTTAAAATAGATTTGCCTGAAGAATTGGCTTCTGAGGTAAGAAAATGCCAGACTGATGCAGAAGCAGCGGAACTCGGTAAAGAATGGTGCATAAACCAGTGCCGGGAACTAATAGCACACGGAGTACCAAGCATTCATTTCTATTCAGTAGGAGCTGTTGACTCGATAGCTGCTGTTGCAAAAGAAATCTACTAAGATTCTTACTAAAAATCTTACTAAGATTTTCATTCCTTCTTAGAGTAATCGTTTTAAGTTAAATCTTTATATAGTAGCAGAATGATTATTTAAAACTATAATGATTATTTATAAGTAGAATGATAACTTAGTAGAATTAATTAATATGATAATTAATTATTAGAACATAATGAATAGTGTATATACAGACAATTCAATGGGATTTGCCTCTGTTGTTGGACAACAGGATGCTGCCTCACAAATTACAGCTACCATGAAAGCCGGCCGTCTGCCTCATGCTTTAATGATATGCGGACCTTCGGGCAGCGGCAAACTTTCATTTGCTTTAGCACTGGCCAAATATGTATGCTGTACTAATCCTTCGGAACATGATTCTTGCGGAACTTGTCCTTCATGCCGGATGGCCGAGAAACTTGAGCATCCTGATATACACTATGTTTTTCCCGTAATAAGAAAAAAAGAAGGTTCGGCCGTTGTTTCTGACGACTGGATCCAGGAATGGAGACAGAGGCTGAAGAAATCGAAGTATTTCTCTCTTGCCGACTGGAGTGGAGATATGGGCGATCCCAACAAGCAACCTCTGATTTATACCGCAGAAAGCAACGAGATACAAAGGAAGCTTTCCTTAAAGTCGGCTTTGGGAGGATATAAAGTAGCCATTATATGGCTTCCGGAAAAGATGAACGCAGAATGTGCGAACAAACTGCTGAAACTGGTTGAGGAACCTCCACAAAAAACATTGTTCATATTAGTAAGTGAAGAGCCTGAATATGTTCTTCCTACTTTGGCCGGAAGAACACAAAGAATTAATCTTCATCCTATTGAACAGAATATTTTATCGAAATACCTGATAACAAAATATGGTCTTTCCGAATCGGATGCCGAAGATATAGCCAGACGTTCGGAAGGAAGTATTCTCCAGGCTATGCAGAACATCAGCCTTAGTGACGAAGAGAAAGCTTGTTTTGAGAGTTTTACCACATTGATGCGACAGGCGTGGAGAAGAGACATACGTTCTCTGAAAGAGTGGAGCGAGCAGATGGCATCACGCGGAAGGGAACGACAGAAAATTTTTCTGAGATATGCCGCAAGAATGACACGTGAAAACTTCATGGCTAATTTCAGAATACCCGACTTGACATACATGAATCGGGAAGAAGCAGCTTTTGCAGTACGTTTTGCTCCGTTTATCAGCGAAAAAAACGTAATGGGAATAGATAGCCTGCTTGAAGAAGCCATAGTGCATATAGAACAAAATGTTAACCCTAAAATGGTGTTCTTCGACATAGCAGTAAGAATGATTGTGCTAATAAAAAACGGTTAGTATACAGTAAGTTAAGATTATGTATATACCAGAATAAATCAATATAACAGCAAGTATTGTTATATACTTGTAATACTTATTTTCAGTTTTAATAATTATGAATAACGAATTTAAGCTTAAAAACGGAAGCGGTTGTCTTGCCTGCTCGGGATGCGGACGCCAGGACAATAAGCTGAATACATACGACTGGATGGCTGATATACCTGGCAATGCCGAAGAGCAAGATATGGTAGAAGTTCAGTTCAAAAATACCAGAAAAGGATATTACAAGAACAGTAATCATCTCCCTCTTCAGAAAGGAGATATTGTTGCCGTTGAAGCAAGTCCCGGACATGATATAGGTACTGTTACTCTTACAGGCAGACTTGTTCCACTTCAAATGAAGAAAACAAATATACGTCCTGACGCAGAAATTAAAAGGGTATACAGAAAAGCCAAGCCTGTTGATATGGAAAAATATGAAGAGGCTAAATCGAGAGAACACCAGACCATGATTCGCTCACGAAAAATCGCCGAAGATCTGGGTCTTAAGATGAAAATAGGTGATGTGGAATATCAGGGAGACGGGAACAAGGCTATTTTCTATTATATTGCTGATGAGCGTGTAGACTTCCGCCAACTTATAAAGGTGCTGGCTGAAGCCTTCAGGGTGCGTATTGAAATGAAACAGATTGGAGCACGTCAGGAAGCGGGACGTATCGGAGGTATCGGACCATGCGGACGTGAACTTTGTTGTGCCACATGGATGACAAACTTTGTTTCTGTTTCTACAAGTGCTGCAAGATATCAGGATATATCACTTAACCCTCAAAAGCTTGCAGGACAGTGTGCCAAGCTCAAATGTTGCCTTAATTATGAAGTAGACGCTTATGTTGAATGCCAGAAGAGATTGCCAAGCAGAGAAGTCGTATTGGAAACAAAAGATTCGACTTACTACTACTTCAAGGCCGATATTCTTGGCGGCAAGATTACGTATAGTACAGATAAAACTTTCCTTGCCAATGAATGTACTATCAGCGCAAGAAGAGCTTTCGAAGTTCTGAACATGAACAAGAGAGGTGAAAAGCCTGAAAAACTGGCCGGTGACGAGTCTCACCATAAAGAAGAAGAAAGACCAAAGGACTTGCTTGAGCAGGAAAGTGTTACAAGATTTGACAAGAGCAAAAATGCCAAGAACAAGAAGAAAAAAGGCAAGAACTCTAATAACGGTAATAGCAATAACAACAACGGTAATAATAACAACTCTAACAATAATTTAAACAACGGAAATAATAATAGCAATAACAACAATAATAACGGAAACGGTCAACAGACTAAAAATATAAAACAACAGAACCAACAGCAAAATCCTAATCAACAACAAAATCAGCAGCAAAGCCAACAACAGAACCAGCAACAGAACCAGCAATCAAAAAAACAAAAGCCTCAACAGGAGAAAGGTTCTAAAGAAAAGAACAATGCTGATAAAGAAAGAATAAATGATAAGGACAAAAATGCTGACAAGGCATTAAACCAGCAGCAAGGACAAAAGCAGAACCAACAAGGACAGCAGAACTCGCAGCAGGGACAGCCAACTAACCAACAGCAAAATCAAAAACAGCAAAGACAACAAAAGAAACAGCGCCCGAATAACTCAGGTAACAATAATAACAACAATAACAATAATAACAACAATGGGAATAACGGGAATAATGCTGTAAACAACGGAAATAACAACAATAACTCAAATAACAATAACAACGGAAATAATAACGGAAACAACAAACGTCCTAATAATAACTCCAACCACAATAACGACAAGAAAGCACAGGAGAAAGGTCAGGACAGAAATATAGAGAAGAATCCAAATAATAATAACAATAATCAGGAACAATAAACAATGACTTTCTGATATTGATAATTAATTTATATCTTCCAGCATAGAATCTCATATAAATAATTCTTTTATGTAGAGATTATTTGCTGGAAGTTATAATTATACGAAACACGTTATATACATCATATATACATTTCACAAAAGCAGGAAAGTCTTATGTATTATAAATAGGCTATTATCTGTTTATTAAGAATATGAACAAACCGTCTTTACACAATAATATACATACAGCAAGAATAATATTCACCTTTATCCTTGCTTTCATTCTATTAGGTTTCACATCATGTATCAGCAACTCCGATACATTATATTTCAGATATCAGTCAATATCAGCAGATGGATGGAAAAAAACAGATACTGTTGTGTTTGAACTTTCCGATAGCATGATTTGCGGTAAATGTAAAACAGAAATAGGAATCAGACACACCGAAAGTTATCCGTATAGAGATATATGGGTTGAGTTGTCATATCCTATAATTAATACAGAAAAAACTGATAATAGATATATTAACAGTGACAGCATATATAAAGTTGCCGATATAAATGAAAGATTCACAGAAGGAAGGAACACAGAAGAAAAGGATATAGAAGAAAAAATAAGATATAAGACTGACACACTACATTTGTATCTGGCAAATGAAAGAGGCAACTGGAATGGTAATGGTACTACAGGCGGATACTATCAGTTTATAGCAGAAGGACCGGTGATAGATTTTGGCCTCTACAATAAACATCATTCCAACACCAACAATGATACTATTACCGTAATCAGAATCAATCATATAATGGCTGATAAGGTACTGAAAAATATAACAGATATAGGAATCAGGATTATCAAAGAATAACGGAAACCTACATCTGTTATCATATCATCATTATATTATATATCATTAATACTTCACATCATTTCATATTATATTATATAATATTGTATTGTATTAATTTCATACAATAGTAAGCATATAAGCCTTATCTGTTAGTATTTCCATATCTTGCCGCATCAATTCTAAGAAACACAAATAGAAGTATTGTAAATCCCCACAACGAAGAACCTCCATAACTGAAAAAAGGCAACGGAATACCTATCACAGGGGTAAGACCTAATACCATTCCAACATTAATGAATAGATGGAAGAAGAAAATACTAAGTACACAATATCCGTATACACGGGCAAACCGTGTTGGCTGACGTTCTGCAAGGCTTATAAGCCGGAGTATCAGAGCAAGATAAAGTAACAGAACCAGAGAGGAACCGAAGAATCCCTGCTCCTCTCCTACTGTACAGAATATAAAATCGGTATCCTGTTCGGGTACATACTTAAGTTTTGTCTGTGTACCGTTAAGGAAACCTTTACCAAACAGTCCGCCTGAACCTATGGCTATCTTACTTTGATTTACATTATATCCTGCGCCTGTAGGATCATCCTTCATGCCAAGCAATACTTCAATCCTGACTTTCTGATGTGGCTCAAGTACTTTTCCAAATACATAATCTGTAGAAAAGAAAAAGGCAGCCGAACCAACTACAAACATGGCTATATACAGATAACTGTAAAATCTTTCTCTTAAGAAATATATTATCAGGGTAATGAAAAGTGCCACGTTCATTACAGCCAGCAGATATACTATATTGAACGGGATGACATAATATGAAAACAATACCCCCAATATTATCCCTCCTGAACCAATCCAGGCAATATATGTCGCCAACTTTTTATTTTGCTTGCAATATACCCACACAAGCATGGCCGAAAGTAATATAATAAGTGACAACACGGCAAATTCTCCCCAAGGCGTAATCTCGTCAGCCATAGGTACTATAGAAAATCTGATACCTACAATAAAGTAAACTACGGCACATATTCCTGCAAAAAGTATGGCTCCCGGCATCCCTTCTCTGTACAATACCAGAAAAAACGACAAATACACAAGAGCAGACCCTGTTTCTTTCTGCATTACAATAAGAAACATAGGTAAAAGTATTATTGACAATGTAGCAAGCAGATGTTTCTTGTTCGACAGATTAAATGTATACTCACCCATAAACTTGGCAAGTGCCAGTGCCGTACCGAACTTGGCAAATTCTGCCGGTTGGATACTTATCGGACCTAAGACTATCCATGATCTTGATCCCTTTATCTCATGAGGATTGAATATTGTAGCAAAAAGCAACAACAGCAGAACTCCGAATATAAGATAAGCATACGTATCGAAAATCCGGTGGTCGAGCGACAAAATCACTGCTCCCAACCCGAAAGAACAGGCTATCCACAACAGCTGCTTTCCGGAACGGAGTCCGAAGTCAAAGAAATTGGGTTCTCCGTAATCGTAGCTGGCTCCACATATACTGAACCACCCACATACCACAAGCAGTACATATATCAGGATAGTACACCAGTCAACATTCTTAAACAAACTATCTTTCTTGTAAGCCATAATTTATTCGTCGTTTTTGAATATCATCAGACAGTACCTGACTCTCTGGCGATAATTCACCTTTGAGATATTTTTCAATAATCAATTTACCTATAGGTACTCCGTAAACCGCTCCGAAACCTCCATTTTCCACATAAACCGCTACTGCTATCTTAGGGTTGTTCATAGGGGCAAATCCCATAAAAGCCGAATGGTCTTTTCCTTTATTCTGAGCAGTTCCGGTTTTTCCACAGACTTCTATGCCGGGTATATTGGCAGCACGACAGGTTCCACCAAGTACAGCCGAACGCATACCTTCAACAACTTCTTCATAGTGTACACGATCTACCATAGTATATTTCTTATTGGTATACAATGTATCAAGAGCCTCACCTTCAACTTCCTTTACTACATGAGGAGTTATATAATATCCTCTGTTGGCAATTGTAGCACCAAGATTTGCTATTTGAAGAGGTGTGAGAGTAACCTCACCCTGACCTATGGAAATACTTATTACTGTCAGTCCGTTCCATGATCCCCTATAAGCCTTATCATAAAATGCCGCATTAGGAATCATACCTCGCTTTTCACCAGGAAGATCTATACCTAAAGGATATCCGAATCCCATTGATACCATATAGTCACGCCATGTATTCATTGCTTTCTGAACTGAACCATATTTACTGCGGGCACCTATCATGTAATACAGTCCCCAGCAGAAATATGCGTTACACGATGTTGCCAACGCCGGAATAAGAGAAAGTGGAGAACCATGTGAATGGCAGCCTACATGAAGACCCCGGAAGTTGAATCCATGCGAGCATGTATATTGTGTTGATGTATTTATTATCCCTTCCTGAAGGAATGTCAATGCCTGTGAGGTTTTAAAGGTAGAACCCGGAGGATAAGCACCCATGATGGCACGGTTAAGCAACGGTTTCCACGGGTCACGTGCCAGTTTGAGATGATTTTCTCCTCTGTGTCGGCCTACCATAAGATGTGGGTTATATGATGGAGATGAAACAAGACATAAAACTTCTCCGGTAGACGGTTCTATGGCTACTATACTTCCAATCTTGCCTTCAAGAAGACGCTCTCCCAATGCCTGGAGTTCTATATCCAGACTAAGTTTAAGGTTCTTTCCGGCCACAGGCGCACGGTCGAGTGTACCACCCATATAGTTGCCCTGTATGCGTCCGTGAGCATCACGCAGAAGTATCTCAACTCCCTTCTCGCCACGCAACTGCTTCTCGTAAGAACGCTCAACACCCAACTTTCCTATGAAGTCTCCTCTCTCATAATACTCATCCTGAGCCATATCACTCTTTGAAACTTCTGCAATATCACCAAGAATGTGTGCCCCAACATCATAGCCATACTGACGCACAGTACGTCCCTGGATATAAAAACCCGGAAACTTGAAAAGTTTTTCCCTGAATACGGCACAGTCTTCTGAGGACAACTGTGTGAGAAGTACCTGATGAGTATATCTTGAATAACCTGGATTAAGACGGCGGTCGCGCATATCCCTGAATCTTTTCTTCAGAAAATCAGAAGATACGCCAAGAGAAGTTGCAAGTTCAAGAGTATCGAACTTCTCTACTTCTTTCATAACTACAGTGATATCATAAGCAGGCTGGTTGAAAACGAGCAGACGTCCCTCTCTATCATATATAAGGCCTCTGGCCGGATATTTTATACGCTGTAGCAAGGCATTACTGTCGGCATTTTTCTTATAATCATCGCTCATGATCTGCAAGGTTAGCAAACGCACCATAAAAACCACTACGATAAAGACTACAGCACCGCCTATAATATATTTTCTTTTCTCTAACTGATAATCACGTTTCACTAATTCTTCCTCCCTACAAGTTCAATAATCAACAGAAGTAATATAGTCACTACTCCGTCGGCAACAGTAGCCAATAAGATTTGTTCTATTTTTGCCAATGAAAAGGCATCAATCACATTCAATATAAAAGAGTGAAAAAGAATAGCCGGTGCAATGTATCTGAAATATGCTCCCAGTCCCATGGATTTTATACCTGGAACAAAACATTCTGAAGCATCGCGCGAAGTCTGCCATCTAAGCAAAACCGGTCGTATCATCGCAAGCCAGATTGAAGCTGTAGCATTAAGCCCGGGAGTATTCCCGAAAACATCAACACTCAATCCTATAAAAAAAGCATATAATAAAAGCTGCTTCCGGCCTATATCAGAAGGTAATTTTAGAAGAAAAGCTGTGTAGAGCAAAGGCACTGCAAAACGCGATGCCTGAATCTGGCCTATTATCACGCCTTGAACAAGCACCAGAACAACAAACCATTTTATTCTATTCAAAAAAGAAGCAGTCATGATAGCACATTAAAAATTAATATCTTTTTCAAGTTCATTAAGTTCTTCATGAGGAGGAAGAGCCAATACATATACATCCTTAAGCTTGCCAAAATCGGTAAACAATTTCACGCCAAAAGTAAAAGACATGTCATCAAGACTCTCATCCTTGGAGACAATAGTTCCTACAGGAATTCCCTCAAAAAAAACGGTACTGTGTCCGCTTGTTACTATTGTATCTCCAACCTCATACTCCGCATGACGAGGCACATCTGTCATAGAAGCCATAAGAGGGTCTCCTCCCTCCCATTTTAGAAAGCCAAAGTAATCAGTTCGTGCTATTTTACAGCTTATACTGCTTTTTGAGTTGAGAACAGGAAGCACCAAAGCATAATTTGAAGACGTACGGCTGACAATACCTACTACTCCAACTCCACTTATAACTCCCATACCAGATTTTATACCATGCTTTTCACCTTTATCGATTGTTACATAATTATCGTATCTTGACACACTGATATTAATAACCTTTGCTTCACATACAAGCTGATCTTTGCTGATATCCTTAAGAGGCTCACGGACTGTCATAACAACAGAATCCTGCTTAACAGTTTTTTCCACTCCCTGTATCAACTTTGGAGTTGAGTCATTGGGGATATACTGGCCGACAAGCTCCTTATAATATTTAAGCTCTTCCATAAGCTGCACATTACGTGCAGTAAGATCGCGGTTCATTTCTTCAAGCCCGAAATATCTTGTTACGGCCGATGAGGTTTTGTTAATAGATGCAGCTACCGTAGAGGCAGATGTAAACCATACGCTTCCCTGAAAACTGTTGAATCTGAACAGCAGGAAAGCCGCTATAGCCTGAAGCAAGATAAATAATGCCCAGTGCGAGTGTTTAAGTATAAAGTCCAGTATATTACGCACGACAATAATATGGTTTATAGACTAATAAAGGTGAAGACTCAGGAAGAAGAGACCAGCCCCTCTTATCTACTATAGACATCTGTATATACATTATATAAACATACTCATAACATAACACTATATCAGAATATATCACTTATATACACACACCAATATACAACAACGTATATTATAGATAAATAAGGACCAGACACCTTTCCAAAGAACCTCACCGGTAAACAAATTATCGAAATGTTTAATTTATAGAATCAATCAACGCATAAGGAATGAGAAGCGGTCTACATTCTTCAATGCTATACCAGTACCCTTAGCTACACTGAGCAGTGGGTCTTCGGCTACATGGAACTGAATATTGATTTTATCTGTAAGTCGTTTGGCCAGTCCTCTGAGCAAGGCACCGCCTCCGGCAAGATATATACCATTATTCACGATATCCGCATACAGTTCAGGAGGAGTGTTTTCGAGAGCACTTAAAATAGCAGTTTCAATCTTTGCTATACTCTTTTCAAGACAGTGTGCAATTTCCTGATAACATACAGGAACTTCCATCGGAAGAGCAGTAATACGGTTAGGACCGCGTACTATATAATCCTCAGGAGCCTCATCACCCAAATCTGTCAGTGCAGCACCAACATGTATCTTTATACGTTCGGCCATACGTTCGCTGACCTTAACATTATGCTGTCTGCTCATATATTCCTGGATATCGGCTGTAAGATCATCACCGGCTATACGTATTGAGTTGTTCGAAACAATACCACCCAGCGAAATCACTGCTATTTCTGTAGAACCACCACCTATATCTACAATCATATTACCTTCCGGAGCTTCAACATCGATACCGATACCTATGGCAGCAGCCATTGGTTCGAACAACAGATATACATCACGTCCGCCTGCATGTTCTGCACTGTCACGAACGGCACGCAATTCAACTTCGGTAGATCCTGAAGGAACACCTATTACCATTCTTAAAGAAGGTGTAAACAGTCTTTTACCCGGATTAACCTTCTTGATAAGACCGCGCATCATCTGCTCACAGGCGTTAAAGTCGGCAATCACACCATCGCGCAAAGGACGCACTGTACGAATATTAGGATTTTCCTTTTCGTACATCAACTTTGCACGCTCACCTACTGCAATCATCTTTTCTGTACGTCGGTCAAGCGCCACCACCGACGGTTCGTCTACAACGATCTTATCGTTGCTTATTATGATGGTATTGGCTGTGCCAAGGTCCATCGCTATTTCTTGTGTAAAGGAGAATAAACCCATCGTTGAGGTTTTAGTTGTTGTTTTTAATAGTGAAAGGGTTTACCTGCTCAAAAGCAGGCAAGCCCCCACTGACAGTTTATAATATGTTTTTAATTTCTTGTTTTCTGGTAAACAGACTATATAAATTTATCTGCCACTCATTTTATTTAGTTGTCTTTGCAAAATAAGCATGGATTGCAGTGTCATAATGAGAAGAAACGCCAAATGCTTCGCGTGCAAAAGCCTTTCTTTCATCCATTGTAGTAACAGCACCCTTTTCATTAAGAATATTCTGAAGAGGAGCATACTGTTCTTTACTTGCAACAATAACCACATCCTTAAAGTTCTTGGCAGCTGCACGGATAAGTGAAATACCACCTATATCAATCTTCTCGATAATATCCTGTTCGCATGCACCCGAAGCAACTGTTGCTTCAAAAGGATACAAATCAACGATTACCAAATCGATTTCAGGAATTTGATACTGTTCTATCTGCTGACGGTCGCCTTCTACATCTCTGCGGCAAAGAATACCACCGAAAATTTTTGGATGAAGAGTCTTAACTCTACCACCAAGAATAGACGGATATGTAGTAAGATCTTCTACAGCTAAACATGGATAACCCAATGATTCTATGAACTGACGTGTACCACCTGTACTCAAGAACTGAACACCTTCTTCATGCAGTTTGGCAATAATAGCGTCCAAACCATCTTTGTGATAAACCGAAATAAGAGCGGTTTTGATTTTCTTTGACTCTGACATTGCTGTTTGATTTTAGAATTCGGCTACAAATTTAATAAATTACACTGACAAATATAAACATAGGTACACGAAATAATATTTTTTATTGACTTAAAACAATACATTAACATACTTAAAAGCAAAATAATAGCAAATGCCAAGTTGTTTGCTTATCAAAATTTTATGTTTAATAATACTTCAATCATTTTGTAACATGTTTGTAATATATATTTAGAAGAATTTTTCCGACCTTTGCGGGCGAAAAATCAAAAGCTAATTAAATTTTATGGAAACTATCTATTTAGGAATTGTAATATTCCTTTTCATGCTGGCCGTATTCGACCTCATGGTAGGTGTCAGCAACGATGCCGTGAATTTTATGAACTCCGCTGTAGGAGCAAAAGTTGCAAAATTCAAGACAATCATTATCGTAGCTGCGATTGGTGTTTTTGCCGGAGCGGTACTTAGTAATGGTATGATGGATATAGCCCGACACGGCATATTCCAACCTGACAACTTCACCTTCTATGAAATTATGTGTATCCTGTTGGCCGTAATGGTTACCGATGTGGTATTGCTTGATGTATTCAATACCTTAGGATTGCCTACATCAACAACTGTTTCAATGGTATTTGAGTTGCTTGGTGGTACATTTATACTTGCACTTCTCAAACTTGCATCCGATGAAACCGGCCTTACATTGGGCGACTTACTTAACACCGAAAAAGCGTTATCGGTTATTTTAGGTATATTTCTATCTGTGGCTATCGCATTTATCGCCGGAACATTCGTACAATATATCTCCCGTCTGATTTTCAGCTTTAACTATAAGAAAAAACTTTCATGGACTATCGGGATATTTGGTGGTATAGCAGTTACATCTCTTTCTTACTTCATACTTATAAAAGGACTGAAATCTGCGCCGTTCATTACTCCTGAAGTAATGGCATGGATAGATTCAAATACAACAGTACTTGTTGTAGGATGCTTTGTATTCTTCACTGTTTTCATGCAGATTCTTCACTGGTGCAAAGTCAATGTATTTAAAATCATAGTTCTTTTAGGTACTTTCTCATTAGCTCTTGCTTTTGCCGGAAACGACCTGGTCAACTTTATCGGTGTACCTCTTGCCGGATATTCAGCCTATACTGATTTTGTTGCCAACTCAAACGGTGCCGGTGTAGACGGCTTCATGATGGATTCTCTTATGTCGTCTGCAAAAACTCCTATTATCTTCCTAATAGGTTCTGGTATAATAATGGTTTATGCTCTTGCTACTTCCAAGAAAGCGCAGAATGTAATCAAAACATCTGTAGACCTTGCACGCCAGGAAGAAGGAGATGAAATGTTTGGTTCGTCTGGTCTTGCACGTACTATTGTGCGCCGTGCCACAAGCATAAACGAATTCCTCAAAAGAGTTATCCCAGAAGGAACACGTAAATGGATAGACAGCCGTTTCAATAAAGATGAAGTAATACTCGAAAACGGTGCAGCATTCGACCTTGTACGTGCATCTGTAAACCTTGTTCTTTCCGGTCTGCTTATCATCATTGGTACTACAATGAAACTTCCATTGTCTACTACTTACGTAACATTCATTGTTGCCATGGGTACATCTCTGTCCGACCGTGCATGGGGACGTGAAAGTGCAGTTTACCGTATTACAGGTATGCTTTCTGTTATCGGTGGCTGGTTTATCACTGCATTCGTTGCATTTATTGCCTGCGCATTGGTAACCATCATCATGTACTACACAAATATTGTAGGTATGATAGCTTTCATAGCTTTGGCTGTATTCCTCCTTGTTCGCAGCAATATCATCTATAGCAAAAAAGAAAAAGCCGAAAAACAGGATGATATATTCAAGCGTATGATGGCAAGCAAAGATAAAAATGAGACTTTGGCCTTGCTTCGTGAGCACGTAAAGGAAACACTTACAAGCTATATAGAATTCAGTAAGGAAGCATATATCAAGACAACAGACGGTTTTATAAACGAAGATTTAAGAAGTCTGAAACGTGCACTTAATGAGACAGACGAACAGAGAAAGCTTCTCAAGAAACGCCGTAGAAAAGAAATACTCGGTCTTCGCCGTATTCCTATTACAATAGCAATTGAAAAAAATACCTGGTTTCACCTTGGAACAAACAGTTGTGAAGAAATGCTCTACTGCTTAAAACGTATATGCGAACCATGTAAGGAGCATGTAGACAATAACTTCAACCCTATATCAAAGGATGCTGTTAAAGAATTCATTCCTGTAAGAGAAGAATTATGCAAACTTATGGATAGAACACACAATGCCATCAATTCCAACAACTATGATGAAGCGGATGACATTCTGAAGAAAGGTGATGAATTGAAAAACAAGATTTCTGCCTTAAGAAAAGAACAAATGAACCACATGCAGGAATCAAGCAATTCAAGTCTGAAAGCTGCAATGGTTTACCTGAATATCCTGCAGGAAAGCCAGGAATTGGTTAGCGTATGGCGCCATCTGTTGCGTGCCAGCCGATTCTTCCAGGGCGACTATGTTCCTCAGGAAGTTCCGCAAATGGGTATAATGGACAGTAAAGCATAATATAACAATATAACTTTATATTATTATAAACAAATGGACAAGTTCGGTTTATCATGAACTTGTCCATTTGTCGTTTTAACAGTAGCCTTACACAGACTGTTATTTGGTTAAGTTATTCACATCACAGAAAAATTTCATAAAGAAATCTCACCGAGAAATCTCATAGAAAGCCTTTCATAGAAAATCTTTCATGGGAAACCTCTCTTATAAAAATATCCAAAGCTAAAGCATTATTTCTCCTTACGCTGAAGATACAACTGATATGAATTGAATATATTATGCCATACACTGTAAAATCCAGCAGCTACAGCCGTTACGGGAGTAAAGAATGTATATCCCATCCAGATAGCAAGTACTGTATTCTTCTGTCCTAAAGCCTGACCGGCACTGATAGTATCATTATAATTGCTACCTATCTTCTTACCAACATAGAACTGAAGAACACAAGACACCAAAGAAATAACGGCAAGTCCCACCTGAAACCACACGGATACATCACTATGCACAATACTCTTAACGGTAACAGCTATCGCAAGAGTTAGAGCTACAGCCCAAAGATAGAACGATACATTATGATACTGAGCTATAACAGAGTGCAATTTAGGTGCAAAATACCGTAATAAGACTGCAACTATAAGAGGATTTATCAGCAAAGGAAATACCTTGCCTAAAATCATGAAAAAGGAAGCCACAAACCCTAATCCTGGATGAGGATGAATAATAGGAACCACAAGAGGTACCAACAATGCAGTGACAAGATTCACAAAAATAGTATAAGAAATCAAGTGTGCAGAATTACCTCCAAGCTTTCCGGTTACAACAGCCGCAGCTGTTGCTGTAGGACAAATAAGACACAACATCGCTCCTTCTATCAGAACCCTTACAGAAATATCAGGAAACAAATACAGAACAAGAGACAATATCAGAAAACTTCCTCCCTGTACCAAAAGCAGCCAGATATGCCATCTGCAAGGCTTCAGCTCACTGATATTTACCTTACAGAACGAAAGAAACAGCATAAGAAAAATAAGTATCGGCTGGATAACAGCCACAGCATGTTCTACAAACGGCTTGGTAGGTTCCAGAAAAGGAATGTTCACATAAACAAAATAAAGGACCACTCCTAAAATCATGGCAATAGGCAAAGTCCAGTTCTTTATAAACCTTATAATTCCCATATCTACAGATATTGTTAAATTACAGACAAATTACAGATAAATTACAGACAAATTACAGATAAATTACAGACAAGTAATATAATATCAATAAACTTCAAGACACAAATATACAGACACCAATATATAGCAACGCGGACTATACCGACGGTATCGGCATAATCCGCGCTATTAGTATTTAAAATCAAATCAGATTTTATTTGCAATTACCTGCACAACGAGGTTTGATCTGCTTGAAGAAATCATTTCCCTTATTATCAACAAGAATAAATGCAGGGAAGTCTTCTACTTCAATCTTCCAGATAGCTTCCATACCCAGTTCAGGATATTCTACGCATTCAATGCTCTTGATATTGTTTTGAGCAAGAATAGCAGCAGGACCACCTATAGAACCAAGATAGAAACCACCATGCTTCTTACATGCATCAGTAACAGCCTGGCTACGGTTACCCTTAGCAAGCATAATCATGCTACCGCCATGACTCTGGAACAGATCAACATATGGGTCCATACGTCCGGCAGTTGTAGGTCCCATAGAACCACAAGCCATACCAGAAGGAGTCTTGGCAGGACCAGCGTAATAAATAGGATGATCCTTAATGTACTGAGGAAGGTCTTCACCGCGGTCAAGACGTTCTTTAAGTTTAGCATGAGCGATATCACGACCAACGATGATTGTACCATTCAATGAAAGACGTGTAGCAACAGGATACTTGTCGAGTTCTGCAAGAATTTCATTCATAGGACGGTTCAAGTCAATCTTAACTGCATTTCCTTCTCCAGCCTGACGCAATTCTTCAGGAATCAGTTCTCCAGGATTTGAGTCAAGTTTTTCAATCCAGATACCATCTTTATTAATCTTACAACGTATGTTACGGTCGGCTGAGCAAGATACTCCCAAACCTACAGGACAAGATGCGCCATGACGTGGCAAACGGATAATACGTACATCGTGTGCATAATATTTACCACCGAACTGAGCACCAAGGCCGATACGATGAGCTTCTTCAAGAACCTGTTTTTCAAGTTCTACATCACGGAAAGCACGTCCATATTCATTACCTGTAGTAGGCAAGTTGTCGTAGAAACGAGTAGAAGCAAGCTTAACAGTAAGCAAGTTCTTTTCTGCAGAAGTACCACCGATAACAAATGCGATATGATAAGGAGGACAAGCTGCAGTACCAAGAGTCTTCATCTTTTCAACAAGGAAAGGAACAAGAGTAGCAGGATTCAGGATTGCTTTAGTTTCCTGGTAAAGATAAGTTTTATTGGCAGAGCCACCACCCTTGGTTACACACAAGAATTCGTACTCCATACCCTGAGTAGCCTCGATATCAATCTGAGCAGGCAGGTTGCAGCGAGTATTAACCTCTTCATACATAGTAAGAGGAGCATTCTGTGAGTAGCGCAAGTTTTCTTCAGTATAAGTCTTATAAACTCCAAGTGACAAAGCTTCTTCATCACAATATCCGGTCCATACCTGCTGACCTTTTTCACCATGTATAATAGCTGTACCTGTATCCTGGCAGAAAGGAAGCACACCTTTTGCAGCTACTTCAGCATTACGCAAGAATGTAAGAGCCACATACTTGTCGTTATCGCTTGCTTCAGGATCAGAAAGGATTTTAGCAACCTGTTCGTTGTGAGAACGGCGCAACATAAAAGATACATCGCGGAAAGCTGCGTTAGCCATAGCAGTCAAACCTTCCTTTTCAATTTTCAAGATAGGTTTACCTTCAAACTCGCCTACAGACACGTAGTCTTTAGTAAGCAAATAATACTCAGTATTATCATGTCCGTGTTCGAACATTGGCTGATACTTAAATTCTGGTGTTGCCATATATTTATAATTTATTAGTTGGTTATAAGTTAATTGTCCACATTAAATCAATTCCAGTCTTATCAGACTATTGTTCTTCCTCATAATCGTAAGTCTGATACAAGAAATCATTGTACGGATACTTCTGCACATGCATTTCCCTAACCTTTTTATAAAGAGTACTCTTGAATTCCTCAATGTTTGTTTTATTCCTTGCAGAAATAAACATACATGTATCATTGGTCTTTGCCATCCAGGTCTTCATAAGTTCCTCAAGAGTAATATTCTCCTTTGTCTTCGGAGTCAGGTCATCCTCAGCCTTCTCTATATAAGTATAGGCATCAATCTTGTTGAATACAATCATATTCTGCTTTCCGCCTGCACCTATATCAGCGATAGTCTTTTCCACTACCTGAATCTGTTCCTCAAAGTCAGGATGAGATATATCCACTACATGTACTAAAAGATCGGCTTCACGCACTTCGTCAAGAGTAGATTTAAAAGACTCAACAAGGTCAGTAGGAAGTTTACGGATAAAACCTACTGTATCTGATAACAGGAACGGGAGGTTATCAATAATCACCTTCCTCACAGTAGTATCGAGAGTTGCAAAAAGCTTGTTTTCTGCAAAAACATCACTTTTAGCAAGCAAATTCATGAGAGTTGACTTACCGACATTGGTATATCCCACAAGAGCCACACGAATCATTCTGCCTCTGTTCTTTCTCTGGGTAGATTTCTGGGTGTCAATTTCAGCCAGTCTCTGTTTCAGTAAAGCCATACGGTTCAAGATGATACGGCGGTCCATTTCGAGCTGAGTTTCACCAGGACCACGAAGTCCCACAGAACCCTTACCTCCACCTGCTCCGGAACCACCACCCTGGCGTTCAAGGTGTGTCCACAACCTCTGCAAGCGAGGAAGCATATATTTATATTGAGCAAGTTCCACTTGAGTTTTTGCATGCGAAGTCTGTGCTCTCATGGCAAAAATATCCAGGATAAGCGAAGTACGGTCAAGGATTTTCACCTTAAGCTCGTTTTCTATGTTTCTAAGCTGTTTTGGAGAAAGCTCGTCATCGAATATAACCATACCGATTTCAGTCTCTTCCTCTTCATTCATCTGCGACAAATACTCTTTAATTTCCTGAAGTTTACCCTTACCAACATAAGTAACAGAGTTCGGGAAATCAAGTTTCTGAGTGAATCGCTTTACCACCTCAGCCCCTGCAGTATCAGCCAAGAAAGCAAGTTCGTCGAGATATTCGTTAGTCTTTCTTTCATTCTGGTTCTGAGTTATCAGTCCCACCAATACAGCCTTTTCCGACTGTGCTTCAGATATTACAAATTCTTTCATTAATAGTATATTATATACAAATATGTGCAAAGATAAAGAAAATCATCAATAAAGTGTAGAATAAGGATAAGAAAAAAAGTACGGTCTGAATCTTATCACTGTTAAAAAAACAGTAAAAGTTCAGACCGTACTTATGAAATACTAAACAAATAGTTTATGTATCGTAAAAAAAACGACTTGTAAATTACTTAAAAATCATTTTTTATAAACTTCAATATCTATAGAAGGAACTCCACTTATAGATACAACTTTTGAATCGGCAAAACTGATTTTTGCCTCATCCTTCTTTTCCGGATTTGCAGAAACCTTCGACAAGTCAAATTTCACCACAGCATATGCAACAGTCTCACCATCTGCAAATTTAACGTCATTTGAAGAAAGAGACAGAACGCCGGCTTCAACACCTGTTCCACTGATTGTAAGAGCCACGGTAGCCTCACCATTACCATTGGAACGATATACAGGAACGTTAATCACTCCATTATTATCTGCCGATACTACCTCCGACTGCATAGTCGATGCAAAAGAAACAGCCAACTGGCTCTGTTCGTAGATAGAACCCTCTGCATCCTGATTGCAAGATGTAAGCGACATTGAAGCCGCAAACATCATAAAGCAAATACCTGATATATATTTTTTCATGAAAATCTAAATTAAATGATTATAACAATTCTATCATAATACATACTGTATTCCGATATATCCATCCTATTATTAAGACAAAGATTATCGTATAATAGGATTCTGGTCTGCGTCGGAAATATTTTCGTTACCGTCTATTTCAGATTGAGGCAAAGGCAAGATAAACAAGCCTGAAGCGGCATCTGTATTCTTGGTCTTAACCATTTCGGTATGATTTGAACCTGCAAAATCCCTGTTATATCCAAGTCCTAAACGCTGCAAATCGAAAATACGTCCGGCTTCACCCCATAATTCCAAACGACGCTGGAAAAGAATTTCATCCATAAGAGTCTTAAGAGGAGCATTGGTATCCTGATTATACTCGTTAGAATCAGTTCTTGAAGCAAGTCTTTCAGCAAAATTCTTGTCGCGTGCCTCACCAAGCTTAGAGATTGTATTACGTGCTTCGGCATACTTCTGCAAATGACACTCAGCCTCAGCCTGGATTAGAATCATCTCTTCTGCACGCATAAACAGATAATCACCTGTACGAGTTGTATAATTAGCCATCTTGAATTTCAGCTGGCAATAGCTGACTTTAGAGTTTCCTCTTTCTTCATCTTCAGGCTTCATTTTACCACGAAACCAATTTAATCTTTCGTCTGTTTGAGATATCATACTATAAAGCCCCGTACTAATACACTTACGGGCCTTAGAGCCATACATTCCTGGAGCATCAGCATCCATGTGAGAAAAGAATCCCGCAAATCCACTGGACTGATCAGCCTTTATAACTACACCCCACATAACATCCGCTACATTAGAATCATTATTTCCACCCAATTCGCTTACCGATGCCTGTCTTAATCCAGGTTTAGACAAAGCTTCTTCGGCAGCTGCTACAGCTGCAACATAATCATGTTGAACCAAAGCAACTCTTGCCTGCAATCCCTTTACTACATAATAATCAATATTCGAAATATGAGACTGACTTTTTCCTTTCAGATATTCTTCTGCTGTTTTAAGATCACTGTTAATAAGCTCATATACATCTTTAACTGTACCACGAGGCTTTCCTTCAGAACCAGGAACTGTAGGTTCGGTATACAAAGGTATACCAGGAGCATCCTCATGTCCCTTATAAGTTTGCTGAAACCACTGTATAAGATAAAAATGACAAAAAGCACGCATTGCAAGTGCCTGACCCACCAACTCTCTGACAGCTTCCGAATCACCTGCCATAGTTTTTTCAGCAGAAATAATATAATTTACATTATTAACCATAGTATAATAGAAGTTCCATACAGAGTATGAACGCCCATTTTTCCCGGCATAATCACCATGTACATTGAGACGATAATCTTCATAAAACCATCCCTGACCCTGTTCCAGCATCAGGTGATCTTCAGCCATTAAATCAGCCATTAACTGAATTGTAGTCTGACCACTATTTTCAGAGCCCCATCCCTGGCTCCAACCAGCAGTATAAAGCATACGGTAAACACCGTTCATTGCAGCTTGTGCACTTGTTACATCTTTTAAAACTTCCGAAGATCCCACTTGATCTGTAGGCAAAGTATCCAATTCATTAAGGCAGGAAGTATTGACAGCCAAAAAACCTGCCATTGATAATATATATATTAATTTCTTCATAAAAACCTTATTTACATAAAAATTAGAAAGTAACATCAATACCAAAAGAAATAGTTCTCACTGGAACATATCCAAAGTTAGTACCTCCTGTAAAATTATACTGAGGGTCCATACCTCTCAAATGATTGAACAATACGAGATTATCACCTGTTGCGGTTAATCTTAGGCTTTCGAGTCCTAAAGACTTCAATACCTTAGCCGGTAAGGTATACCCTAAAGTAATATTCTTTATGGCAAGATAAGACGCATTTATAAGATTATTATCTGTTATAATATAACTCTTACCAATTTCTATTCTTGGTACATCAGTAATATCTCCAGGCTGCTTCCAAGCACGCTCAAGGTGAGCACTCTTAGCCTGACCTATATAATTACCATACATCAACGTATTATAAACGCCATCAAGGACTTTTCCACCAACAGAATATGTACAAAGAACCGATAAATCGAAATTCTTATAACGGAACTCGTTACTAAAAGATCCATAGATATCAGGAATACGACTTCCTTGAATTTCCTTACAAGCGGTAGCTTTTGACTGACTGTCAGAGATATATTTTTCCCCTCTTACTCCATTCTTATCTGTATCCCAAACCCAATACAGTTGCTTACCTGTTGCAGGATCCACACCAGCCGAAGTAGCAGTATAGAAAGAATTAAGAGTTTCACCTTCCTTGATAATATAGTTTCCAGAAATAATCTCAGGCTTATCTGCAAGTTGCAATACTTTATTCTTCACCGTAGAACCCATAACTGTAAATCTCCAGTTAAAGCTGTCTCCCTGGAAGATATCAGCTCCAAGAGTGATATCCCAACCAGTATTGCGCATACTACCAATATTCTTATTATATCCGTCAAATCCCAAAGAGCTTGCCATAGGGAAAAGCATAAGCATATCGGTAGTTTTACGACTGTACCATTCTACAGCAACATTAAATCTATTCATGAATCTTCCTTCAACACCTGCATTAAGATTTGCATTTTTCTCCCATTTCAAATCAGGATTACCAAGCGATGAAGCTGACAGACCTGGATAATCGGCATTTGAACTTCCAAAATTATACAATGACTGCCAAGCATAATAAGTACCTATATTATCATTACCCTGTACTCCATAACTTACTTTCATTGACAGATTATCTACCCAAGACACATCTTTCATGAATTTTTCACGAGAGATTCGCCAATTTGCACCAACTGACCAGAATTGTCCCCAACGATTATCTTTATGAAAACGTGAAGACCCGTCTGTACGGAAACTTGCAGACAAATAATATCTGTCATCAAAATCGTATGCAAAACGTGAAAGGACAGACTCTACAGCATAATTATGCTGATAAGAAGAAGCCCCTGTAATATTTGTTGCTGCATCAAGTTCATACAATCCGCCAAAAGGGAAACCTGTTTTGGAAGCTCCTAAATATTGATAATTATATTTATAAAATTCATGACCAACCAAAGCATTAATATGATGTTTGTTAAATGTTCTATCATAACTTAGAAGCTGATTGAAAGTAAAACTAAATGTGCGTGACGCAGATTTCTGTAAACTACCTTTTACTGATACAGAGTTTCCATTATATGGATTATAATATGTCATATTATCCGCACTGACCAAATCAAAGCCGTAATTTACAGAAAGCTTTAAACCTTCAAGAACACCCTCTTTTAAATTGCCTACTTCAGCAAATAAACGTCCGCTTAAATTATCACTGTTATTTGCATATTTATCATCATACAAAGTTGCTATTGTATGCCAGTCGGCACTTGCTCCGGCAGGACGATTAGTACCATAATCGAATACTTTGTTACCATTTACATCAATTATATCTTTTCCCTCAGCATCCTTCTCGTAAACTGGAAATATTGGGGCCATAAGTTGTGCTGTATACCAGACATTTGACGAACCAGAAGAATTTTCTACAGCCGTATTACTTTCATTACGAGAATAACTTGCATTCATTCCAGCCTTAAACCAATCTGTTACTTCTGACTCTATATTCATACGACCATTATATCGAGTGAATCCTGTTGTCTTCAATAATCCCTTTTCGTCAAGATACCCCACTGAAAACATATATTTGGTTTTCTCATTACCACCAGTGAACGATACATTATATTCCTGTCTCAAAGGATTATTTCTCATTGCTTCATCCATCCAGTCTTCTGAATATTTCAAGACAGCATCACTACGTACTTTACCTGTGGCAGGATCGATAAGCTCTGTTATTGAATAATTAAAAGGATTATATTGTTCATTAGCTCCGAATATTGCAGTCGGACCAGTTTTCATATTTTGCAGAGCTACAACTGATGCAGCCTGTGGAGACATACCATTATTAATAACAAGATTATTCTTATAAGACTGATAAACAGTTTCTATGTAGCCAGCTTCATCCATTGTTTCATATCTTGGAATAGCTCGGGAAGCGACTCCCCAATTAGCCTTAAGATTTACTTTTACCTTACCAGAGTTTCCACGTTTAGTAGTAATCATAACAACACCATTTGCTCCGCGAGATCCATAAAGGGCACCGGCAGAAGCATCCTTAAGTACAGTCATAGATTCAATGTCATTGGGATTGATGGAAACTACATTACCATCATATGGAACACCATCTACTACATAAAGAGGATTTTGTGAAGAATTAATTGAGCCATAACCACGCACAACAACAGAAACACCAGAACCAGGCTGTCCGGAACCTGAAGTTGTCTGGACACCAGAGACAAGACCATCTAAAGCTTTTGTAACGTTTGCAACAGGGCGAGCCTGAATTTTTTCAGATTTAATTACCTCTGCCGAACCCGTAAACGATTCTTTTTTAGCAACTCCATAAGCTACAACCATCACTTCTTCCAAAACTTTAGCATCCGACTGCAAAGTAACATTCATTACCGGTTCTATTGGTAATTCTTGAGATTTAAGCCCGATAAAAGAAACAACGATAATTTTTCCATCTTCAGGCACTCCTGAAATGGTAAAGTTACCATCGATGTCCGTTACTGTACCAACTGTGGTACCTTTCACTAACACTGACGCACCGACTACAGGCAAACCATCCTCTGCCGAAACAACAGTTCCTGTCACCTGTGAAACCTGTGCGTTTACAAGGCCTATGCCAACGAAAAGCATAGCCATAAACAGCATCATTTTTCTCATAAAAGTCTTAAGTTTAGTTTTGTTAAATTATAGTATATATAGTTTTGTCATATTATACGTTTTCACAAACGTGCCCCAAATATAAATAAAAAACAAATAATAATACAATTTATACATTAAATAGATGGTAAAACATAAGTTTTATTAGCAAAAACAGATATTTGATTTACATTTGAATACATTTTCAATGTATAGATTTAACAATTGAGCGAACAATAAAAAACTTGTCCTGATATACAGAACGCATATCAGGACAAGCACATTTATTTATATAATTATAAAAAATATACAACTATATAAATTATATGGATCTCTTATTTGTTTAAGTCAGGGTTCATCAACTGTTCAGATTGAGGAATAGGCCAAACATATCCATTATTTGAAGGAGTTACAGGAGATACACGCTCAAAACTGTCTCCTCTTCTCATAACATCAATACCTCTCAAACCTTCACCTATAAACTCAAGACGTCTTTCATTATAAACAGCTGTCTTCAGTTCATTTCCAGAAAGAGAATCAATATTTATAATATCATTTTCCGCAGAAACAGAACGACGTCTAACAATCTTTAGACATTCACGTGCATCACTTTCCAAACCTAAATTAACATAACATTCTGCTAAGTTAAGTATAGTTTCTGCATAACGGAAGATAGGAACCCAGTCCAGTTTTGTAGAATAATCTACAAACTTCTGTAATCTGCCATCTTCATTCTTCATAAGAACTCTGGCATCTGATGAGATATTATAACCTTCTTTTGACATAATACCATTATTCATATCCACTTCAAGTATAGCCTTCGAAGCATTATAATACTCGCCAAGACTTTGCTGAGTATTAGGACGGTTGGTATCGCTCATAGGTAATGTAAATATTGTCTCATCTGTATAATATGGAGCCTTAAACAGATCTGCAAATTTGGCAGTTAGAGAATAACCGGAAACAGCCTTTCCAGCTTCTACGGCCTCTTTCCACATACCCATTGCCATATAAACGCGCATTTTCAACATGTATGCAGCAGCCTGAGTGGCACGAGTTACATTCGATTCGTCTAATTTATTTTTTACAGGCAAGCTATTCACATCCGACAAATCGTCCAGAATCTGCTCATATACCTGCTTTACAGTAGATCTTGGCATTCCATTATTCGAACCATCTCCTTCAGCTTTAAGTCTAAGAGGAACCGATTTCGCATTTTCATCTAACAAGAATGGTTTAGAATATAGATTGTTCAAATAGAAATAAGCAATAGCTCTAACAAACTTTGCCTCTGCTTTAAACTGTCCATATTTATCACCAGCAACATCTTTCGCTGTTTCAAGGTTTTCCAGATAAGTATTAACCTTATTTATTGCAGCATAAGCATTATTCCATGTTGTAGTATTTTCTGTATCAGTAGAACTAACCTTAAAATTATAAGTATTAGCCAAAGTTATCAGATTCTCGTCTACATTTACTATATCCTCACTGCGGTTATCAAACACCATATATGTTTTACCTCCCAGGAAAGATTCATCAGAAGTATTCTTTATAGCCGAATATAATCCTAAGAGAGTAGACTCAAGGCGCTGCGGATTATTATATATGTCATCGGGTTCAATATATAGTGGAGGATTCTGATCAAGGAAACTCTCACTACAGCTGCCAAGTGCAAGACCAGCAAATATAATTGAATAAGCAAAATATTTCTTCATCATTAATGCAATTTTAAATAGTTAGAAAGCCAAATTCACTCCAAAAGTAAATGTACGTGCCTGAGGCAAAGTATTCTTATCTGTACCCGGTGCAAGAGTTGCATTTGTAGTATTCGACATAACCTCAGGATCCATACCAGAATAACCTGTCAAAACAAACAGATTCTGAGCCTGAGCATACACACGCAGTTTACTTATACCTATTGCACTTGCCCAATTCTTAGTGTTGAAAGTATATCCTAAAGAAATATTCTTCAAACGTAAATAGTCACCTTTCTCTACCCAGTCACTTATAGGATATGACGAACCGTTTGAAATATTATCACCATAAATAGGTTTTGGGAACATTGCATCCTTTCTATCTTCAGTCCAATAATTCTCAAGAACTTCTTTTGAATTATTCCAATAACGCATATCACTGACAGTTGCTTTAGTACCATTGTAAATATAGTTACCACCAGAGAATTGGAAGAATATCGACATATCAAAATTCTTATAAGAGAATGTATTACTCCAACCACCATACCAAGTAGGCAAAGTATTACCACAAATTACAGGATTTAAATCGCCTGTATATGGAGTTCCGTCCTCATTAAGCCAACCTGCATCAGAAGTATAATCAAACAACAATCTCTCTCCATTAGATCCATAGAACACTCTAAGACCAGTTTCAGCATCTACTCCACCTGTAGGATACAAATACAACTGACCGATAGACTTACCAGGTACAGTAATATTAGTAATCTCCAACTGACTTTCATCGGCACCGATAATATTATCAAGACCATCAGCCAAAGCAATTACTCTATTCTGAGTTGTTGTAATATTAAAGCTTGTATTCCATTTAAATTCAGAATCTCTTAAAATATCTGCAGATACAGTAAACTCAACACCATAGTTTTTCATCTTACCGGCATTTGTAGTAAGAATATTACCAGGCAGACCTTTTGAAGGAGCCTGAGGCACATCAAGAATCAAATCTGATGATTTTGTATAGAAATAATCAAAATCAATATCAATTCTATTAAACAAACGTGCACTGAATCCTACATCATACTTCTCCGAAGACTCCCATTTAAGATTAGGATCGGCAATTTTTGACAACAAGTAAGTTCCGTTCGAACCGTAATTATAAGAAGAATAGTATGAACGGGAAGCATAGTCATCTATATTTGTATTACCTACAATACCATAGCTCGCCTTAATCTTCAAGTCATCTACATAATGCTTCAATGGTTGGAAGAAAGTTTCCTCAGAAATACGCCATGCAGCAGATGCACCACCAAAGTTACCCCATCGATTATCTTTGCTCAATGCGGATAATCCGTCACGACGGAAGTTAACAGACAGCATATACTTAGACATAAAATCATAATTAATACGTCCAAAGTAAGATACCATAGAATTCTTTGAAAGATTACCATCTGCAGTTGCATTTGCAAAAGGTCCCTGGAAATCAGTAAACTTATCATCCTGCAAACCTGTTCTTGAAGCTGTCCAGTCACTATAGCTTGATTCTGTAGCTTCCATACCAGCCAACAAGTTTACATGATGGCCATTAAGTGTAAAGTCATAAGTAGCTGTATTTGTCCAAGTCCAAATACTAGTATGTACAGCAGCATTGAAAGCATAACCATTGGCATTGACACCATCACCATGTTTTGGCGACCAGAAGCGTGAGTTTTCTACTCTTGCATCATCGATATTATACTGAGTTTTAAGAGTCAATCCTTCTACTGGATTTACTTCTGCAAAGAAACTACTTAAGATACGAGTTACATCTACATTTGTATTATTACCAATTTCTACCAAAGCTGCAGGGTTAGAATATGTATTATAAACCGCATTAGGTCCATAACCCAAATATCCATCTTCATCATAGTATGCAGCTCCATTCTCAGCATATATAGGAATATTAGGAGCATTAACAAGAGCCATTCTTGGGAAACCACCGACAGCAAAACTTGAGCCATTTCTTGCAGCATCCACCTGAGCTGTAGAACTTACATTAACACCGGCATTCATACCAATCTTCAACCAGTCTGTTGCATTTGCAACAACATTAGCCTTACCACCCAAACGTTCGTAGCTATCACCTACAACAATACCCTTCTGAGTATTATAATTAGCCGACATATAATATTTAACCTTATCTGTACCACCAGATACAGCTATTGTCTGATCCTGTGTAAATCCATTTTGGAATATTGCATCAGCCCAATTAGAGTCAACTCCAGGCATCATATTAAAGCCTTTATCACCATAAGCAGGATTAGAAATAAATGTCTTGCTTAACTGAGCCAACTCTGCCGCATTATCAGTTCCATAAGCATTACGTAAAGCCAAATTCTTAAAGTCTACATACTCCTGAGCATTCATCATATCAATGAACTTTGTTCTTGAAGAAAAACCAAAAGAAGCATCATATGTAACTTTTGCCTTACCATTACTTCCCTGTTTAGTGGTAATAAGAACAACACCATTAGCCGCACGAGAACCATAAAGAGCAGCTGCTGCAGCATCCTTAAGCACATCAATAGAAAGAATATCAGCTGGATTAATATCAGCCAAGGCATTAGCATTACCCAATCCACCTGCCAAATCACCAGACTGAATAGGCATACCATCTACAACATACAATGGTTGTGTACCAGAAGTTATAGAATTTACACCACGGATATGAACAACCGGAGCTTGTCCAACACCACCAGAAGGTGAAGTTACATTCAAACCAGAAGCACGTCCCTGCATCATCTGGTCAAGACTGGTGTTAGGCACATCCTTCAAAGCATCACTTCTGATAGAAGAAACAGAAGCTGTAACTGTACGTGCAGTTTGAGTACCGTATGCCACAACAACAACTTCCTCAAGCACCTCTGCATCAGCCTTAAGAACTACATTCATAACCGGTTCAATAGCCAACTCCTGACTTTGAAGGCCGATAAAAGACACTACAATTACTTTTCCATCTTCAGGCACTCCTGAAATAGTAAAGTTACCATCAATGTCTGTTACTGTACCCACTGTGGTACCTTTCACTAATACCGACGCACCAACTACAGGTAAACCGTCCTCCTCTGAGACAACAGTTCCTTTTACCTGAGATACCTGTGCGTTCAAAAAGCCTATGCTTATAAGAAGCAAGGCCATAAACAGCATCACTTTTTTCATAAAAGTCTCTCTCTTAAAGTTTAGTTAAATAATAGTTATATTTACCGTTTTTCACAAACGGAGCGCAAAAATAGTCAAATTATGGATAAATACAAATTTTTCTCAAATATTCATTCAGTTTCAAAGAAAAACCAATACCATTATTGTATATTAATACATTATAAATAAAAGATAAGTATCAAGAAAGTGTAAATAACACTGCAATATTACAACAAATACAATACTAATATATATAAAAAAGGCAAAGCACCGGTACAAGACCATGCTTTGCCATACACAAAATTCATTAATATATAATAGATAAACTTCATCAATCTTCAGGCCATCCGGTATATCTGTAACCTTCAACCTTATAAACTACACCAGGGTCTACAGAAGTAGTATAAGTAAAAGATATTTTATCGGATACAGTACCAGAAGGAGCTGTAATTCCTTTCAATACCAGTTTGCCATCCGAAACAGAAAATGTTTCATCGGAAGAAGCTACATTACCGGCAAGATTTTCTACATCTGATCCTTCGAATGATAAATCAGAAACATTACATGATATTTTTCCATTGATATAAAATCTTGAATTCTCGTCACTAACATTATTTGAAGAACTGTAAGATCCTATACGTATCCAGCATTTATCTGTATCATAAGCGGACGTATTAGCCAAAAAACAGTCCACGCCTTCCTTTATTACAACATCACCCCTTGTAATACTTACTGTATATTGCCCTCCCAACGGATGAATAGGTGTATAATCAATATCATAGTCAAAATCTTCGGAATTACATGAAACAAATGATAATGCTGATATCATTAAACAAAATATGTATATAAACTTTTTCATATAGTCTTTCTAAAATTTTATTTTTACTAATTTTATATTTATGTCCAACCTACAGATATGTCTTATTTGCCTTTTTCAACCTGCCACCACATAGGTTCTTCCAGATCCTTAGTAACAGGTGCATTAGGATTATACTGTGAAGATGAGTTTGGAACAAGGAGTCTTCTTGGAAAATCTTCCTTCTGCAATACAGAAGATCCTGGAGCAACCAATGTTCCAAGTTCATATCCCGACGACAACTCTCTTTCCTTAGCCACATCCGAAACTCTGACTGTAAGTGACTCACTTATAGCCGGAATACCAGTTCTGTTTCTGTCAAACACACCATCCAGAGAATTGGCATGAGCATAAGAAACCCACTTCTGAGTCATAATACACTTAAGCATTTCATCCAAAGAAGAATCTTTAAATTCATAAGGTGCACCGGGAGCAATAAAAGCTTCACCAAGATTCATTGTAGATTCCCATCGGTTAAAAGCAGCAACAACAGCCTTATCATAATTTTCTTTTGCTCCGACCTTATCCCCCATTCTCGCGTAAGCCTCAGCTTTAAGGAAAAATGCTTCAGCCTTATTCATCAAATATGTAGGATCATCGTAAGACTGCAAATATCTTGAAGACTGACTCAAGGCTATCACACTTGTATTAGGTTTATAACCACAAGGCAAGCCTTCATACAAATCGGCAAACGGCAACGATTCATCACCCCCCGATTCTGTTGTTGTTTCATACAGATTTTGTATTCTCGGATCATTATTTGCAAGCAAAAACTCTACCAGTGTATGGCAGGCCCTAATATTTTCTTTGGTATTTAGCTGACGGATATTATACTCGTATAAAGGATTTCCCTTATCAGCTGCATCCTCATATCTGGTAAACGCGCAGTCCGCCTCAAGCAGGTCACCCTCAGCAAGCAAAGCAGAGATTTCATCTTTATATCCTTCAAAATCCCTCATCATAACCTTCAGTTTAAGGCTTTTCGCGAATTTTCTCCAGCTGTCTATATCCCCTTCCAGAAACATATCGTATGTTTCAATATACGCAGAAGAATTTGTAACCTCATCGCATTTTGCTATAGCCTCATCAAGGATACCGAGGATACCGGGATAAACAACAGTCTTACTGTCATCATACTCCGGATAAGGATAGTTCACAATATCGAGCGCCTGTGTAAAAGGAATATCCTCATACAAATCTGTAAGCATGTGGTAATTATATGCAGTAAGCACTTTTGCTATAACCCAATAGTCCCATGCCTCATCTTTTTCAGCCATATCAATAATATCCTTCAAATCTGGAAGAGTGTTTGAATAGGCATTGGTAAAAAAGCCATTATACGAAGAAACGGTGAGACTATAATTACACAATGTATTGTACTGGTTGGTAGTATTTCCCTGAGTGGTATGTTGCAACCACATATTACCTATAAGATCACCATACAGTCCAAACTGAGCCACAGTAGAAGCACAAGCAGAAGGCAACAAAGCCGACAAAGTTGTAGTAGTAGGATAGTTAGGGTTATCGTTTACATCCAGATAACTCTCACACGAAGTCAAAGAACCACCAGCTATAAATGAAGCTAAAATCCAACTACAAATTATATGTTTATTTTTCATGTTCAATCAATTTTAGTATCTAAAAAACAAATTCTTAAACAATTTATTAATGAATATACAGCAATGTATGCAATATATACAGTTATAAATAAATGCTATTAGCTATCCAATCTACAATATCAGAACACAACCTTCACGTTGAAACCAATATTTCTTGTTGAAGAGGTACCTGTAGTTTCTCCGAACTCAGACAACAAGTCATTTCCAAGATTAGAGACTTCAGGGTCTACATAGTTATTCTGCTTAGGAGTAAACAACAACAAGTTTCTGCCCACAAGCGCAACAGAGACCGATTGGAACGGAGTTTTGTTCAACATTGTTTTAGGGAATGTGTATCCCAGTGAAACTTCTCTCAATCTGAAATAATCCTTAGGAATAATAAAGTTCTTTCTTACCTCAGGACTATAAGAATAGTTTCCAAGCGCATAAACAACCTGGTCAGATCTTACAGGAATATTGTTTTCTACATACTGTCCGTCCACAATCTTTACAGAGTTAGGATATATAAACGAGTTTCTTTCATTAAACAATGTCTGAGTAGAATTACCATTAAAGTGAGTTATATAAGAAGTATTCGAAACCATATATCCACCATTTCTCCAGTCGGCTGTAGCGGCAAAACTAAAGTTCTTCCATCTCAGGTTAGTACTGAAACCCATATTAAAATTTGCTTCAGAAGAACCTACGTATTCATATTCTGTATTGCTGTCTGAAAGGAAACCATTATTGTTGACTATATAGCAACCATAATAAGGACTTGTTTCATCGGTAACTCTGTTGGCTGCAGGAACTCTAAACAAGCCTACAGGCTCACCAACCTTAAGTACATAATAAATACCTCTCCAGTTAGTATAACTATATTCTTCAGCGCCATCCCAAAGTTCTTTAACCTCACTCATATTTTTAGTGAAAGTTACATTGACATCCCAAGTCCAGTCCTTAGTTCTTACCGGAGTAAAATTCATCATAAGTTCTATACCCTGATTCTGAATCTTACCCACATTCTTGGTTTCGTAAGTATAAGCGGTTTCAGGCGCAAGTGAAGCTGAAATAATCTGGTCTTTAGTTATTCTATTATAATAAGCGGCATCAAATCCCAGCCTGTTACCAAAGAAATTGGCAGAAATACCGAACTCATATTCAGTAGTCATTTCAGGTTTAAGATTAGTACTTGGCTTAGTATTGTTTGATGTCATACCCATCACACCACCTATAGGCATATAAGTGTAATAGAATTGAGCAATCTGATACCAACTTGAAGTCTTATACACATCAGCATCATTACCGGTCTGTCCGATAGCGCCTCTCACTTTAAGGAAATCCACTCCATTATCCTTCAAAGAAGGAATCATTTCTGTAACCAACAATGAAAGGTTGGCTCCACCATATAAGAAACTGTTCTGTCCATGAGGCAAAGTAGATGACCAGTCATTTCTTCCAGACAAGTTAAGGAACAACATATCTTTATATCCAAATTCAGCCTGAGCAAAAGCACCTATAAGTCTTCTTAACGATTCGTATGTAACAGACACTGCCGATGAAGAAGTGTTATACAAGCTATACCAGTCTGGAATCGCAAGTCCGTTGACATAAGCACCTGTATAAGAATAAGTACGCTGGTTAAGATTCCAACCCGCAACAGCATTGATCGAAAAATCCTTCAGCTTATAGTCGGCATTAAGCAATGCAGTAGCATCAATCTGTCCCCTGTTATATCTATATTCAGAATAATAACCCAAAGATTCTGTAGCACCACCCAGCTGACTGTAAGATCCATTGCTGAAAGTAGTCTTAGGCTGCTGAGAATTAGTTCTGTTATTTGAAAAATCACCTCCAAGTCTGGCTGTAGCCTTCAATCCCTTAACAATATCATAATTCATTTCAATTCTACCATAAACTCTGTCATCCTGATAATTACTGCGATAATTGTCAATCATATAATAAGGATTGGTAGCATAATATGTATAATAGTTATCAAGATTATATCTTTCATCATTATAATCCTTCATGACAGAATAATCTATATCAACCGGATGCTGCAAAAGCTCCATATACATATCATCACTGCGGCTTATATCCTTACGGACATAATTCATAGTCATATCCAAAGAAAATTTCTTGAAATTAACATATCCACGCAATGAAAATGTATTACGCGAAAACAAATCTCCATCATTAGGTAAAATACCATTAGAAGACAAGTTACCATAAGAGGCAACCACACCAACCTTATCATTACCATATTTAAGGCTAATATTATTATTCTTTTCCCAACCTGTCTGATAAAAGTTTCTCAAGTTATGTTCAACATAAGAAAATGGTTTTATCATTGGAGTTTCCAGTTTATTAGACCCCCACTCATGCATAGTACCGTCAAGTCTTGGTCCCCATGAACCATTTTCTGCTCTATCCCAAGTTCCCCAGCCTTGTCCGAACATATCCTGAGTCTGCATAACTCTCAACACCTTCGATGCTGTAAAAGATCCATCGTATGTAACAGACAATTTCTCCTGACCTGCTTTTTTGGTAGTAATCATAACAACTCCATTGGCTGCTCTCGAACCATAAAGAGCTGTAGCTGATGCTCCTTTAAGAATAGTAACAGATTCTACATCTTCAGAGTTGATATCATTAGCGGCGTTACCGAAGTCAGTAGTAGAGCTATCATCTGTAGGACTGCTTCTGAAAGTCGAATTATCAATAGGAACACCATCTACTATATACAATGGAGAGTTACTGTTTAATGAAGAAATACCACGGATAAGTACTTTCTGCGACGCTCCCATATTACCGGCAGAAGAAATCTGAACACCGGCAACCTTACCAGTAAGGCCACTCATAACCGAACCAGACTTTCCGGCATCAAGCTTATCAGATTTTACAGTAGTTGCAGCATAGCCCAATGTCTTCTCGCTTCTCTTCATACCCAAAGCTGTCACCACTACTTCATCAAGCACCTCTGTATCCGATTTTAAGCTAATATTGTAGAAATCCTTATTATCATCAAGTGTCACATTATTAGTAACCATTCCAACAAAAGACACTATAAGTTTTTTGGCAGAAGCCGGGATATTCGAAATAACAAACTTTCCGTCTATATCGGTAATAGTTCCGATATTCGTACCATCCACAAGAATAGAAGCTCCCACAACCGGCATTCCATCATCTTTAGAAATTACAATTCCCTTTACAGTACCGTCTTGCGCCCAACAAAAATCCATAGCGGCTATCAAGAACGATAAAAATAAAAACATTCTCATTTTCATAAGCTCTAATTGTTAAATAAAAACTAATACATAAAAAAAATCACATCATTCAATCATTTAACCAACTACCAGTTATTTACAATGCAAATATATGTAAATAGATATTTATAAAACAATAGTACAATACATTTTGTACGATTTACAACCATATATTTAACATTTTAATAGCCTATAAATAATATTTATACCTTTTTGATACATATTAAACACAAATACACGCATAATAACAAAAATAAAAAAGCCGATTAGTCAAATGCCAACAAATGACTAACCGGCTTAAAAATCATAGAAACAATTACAATAAAAATATATCTATGATGTTATTTATATAATTACTTGATTCCTTTTACAGGATATCCATCAGAAATGCTGAATGGCAAATCCATAGGACCGCTTACTGAACGTGATAATGTTGAGCGAGTTGATTTAGGACCTGGAATCATCGGACTATAATTCAACACATGACGAACTCTATCTCTTTGCTGCTGTGAGAACTCATCCAAATATGAATAAGCATAATCCATTATGTTGTGAGATTCAAACTGTTCACCTTTTTCATCTGTTCTTAAGAACAATTTTCCCCAATCAAAAGTTGCAGCGAAATCAGGATTTATTGATATCATTTGCAATATAGTTTGAACCTGTACATCATAACCATTTTCACCATATTTATCGTAAGTAGGAGTATCAGAACATTTATCAGTATCCTTACATGGTCCTCCTATATTTTCAGAGAAAGTATGGAACAAGCCCAAATAATGTCCTAATTCATGAGCCAAAGTTATATAAGTCTTATTTTGCATATTCATCAAATCTTTCCATTCATCAGGAACAAGTCCCATTTGCACAAAATAATCATCACTATTATAAATATAACTACTATTTAAAGAAACACCTCTCACGTATGTAAGATTCTCCAATGAAATATTCATATCCGGAACGATATCAGTGCCTTCAAGTGGATGCGATTCAGTACTATAAGGAAAAGTAGAAATACCTAAAATCTGTGAATTTGAGAATTGATATACCAATACATTAATATAATCATTAGGTTCCCATAAGAAATGAGTATATTTATTTGTATTATCAGACATTACTTCTTCTGCACTTAAAGTTGAAGTAACCCATTTCACTCTTTCAATACCTGGTTCATCCATTTTATTACCCTGAGGATCAAACTGAGCCGGAACAAATTCCAGTTTAAGATTAGGACTGCTTTCACTTGCCTTGGCATAGAAAGCATTTACATCATCAAGAATCTTATAAATTGTTGCAGAATCAGGATTCTGGTTCCTATCATTAGGATCATTATATAAAATATGGAAAACAATAGGCAACTTATAATGTGATTCCAAACCTTCAGTACTTCCGGCCTGTTTTAAATAGATACTTTTTTTAGATCCAGCTGAATAAATAACTATTTCACCTGTACGTTCTTCACCAAGATTTCCTTCTACAATAATAGACAATTCCTTAGGACCATAACCAGAAGTTTTTGTTACACTACACCAATCCACCAGGCTTGTTGCAGTCCATTCACCTGCAATGTCAAGTTTTACCTGATAAGTGTTACCATCGGCTGGTATATCCTTAAATTCTGTATTTGAAATATTTACTACTTCCACGTCATCACTACAACCTGCAAAAAGCAAGCAGAAGAACGACAGAATAAAGAAAATTTTAGATTTCATATTTTATCGATTATATAGTTTACATTATTTTATTATACAAACACTTGGCAAATAGTTACTTGCTGAAACGCTATTATGTTCTGGCATTTTCTTAGCATTCATCACTTTAGCTGCTACATTTTGCTTTTTATAGTTCAGCCACTCACCAACTTTCGGCTTATCAGTTGTAGCCCATATTACATTATCCGAAGCAATCGCATTATTGTGATTTACTGAAGCAGTCTTAAGAGATGATTTAGTTTCTGAATCAAGTTTAGCCATCAACTCTTCAAGTTCAGAAAAATCATTAACACCCGACTTCTTCAACACAGGAATACTCATACGGTTAACTTTACCTTCGTAATTATTTTTATCTTTTGCATAAGCGAAACTATAATAAGACTGTTCCCAATCGCACAATACAAAAGCATACAATTTTTCACTCAAGTCATTCCAAGATACATAATTCTTAACCAAGAATTTGTCTGAGCAACTTTCAGGATTCATTTCATCTTTATCAGGATCTTCAAGCATTACACCATATCTTGGCTTATAAGAGTTTTCTCCAAGATTAAATTTCAAAACAAGAATAGTTCTACCTTTAGTTCTTTCAGGGTCTCCAAAAAATTTACCCTGTTCTTCATCACCATCATAATAACCAATTATTTCACCTGAAATACTTGCATCAGACAAAGCGGCAGTTACTATTCCAGATTTATTTGCTGTAAGTGTAGCAACTTTTCCTTTAGAATTTATAGCATAAGAACAGATTGTATATGAAGTTCCAGGCTCAACATCATAGAAACCAGCTTCTATTTCACCTAAATTAAACATTGAACCACTATAAATATAAGATTCCATTGTTAATCCAGGATTGTACATAGTCTGCATCTTATAATCCTCGGCAATAGCTGTTTCAATGTAATTTTTATAGTATTCCTCATCATATTTTTCATCTGTAACAATATTTGTTACATAAGGAACAGTCATATCAGATGGCTGAACTAAAGCATAAGCCTCATAAGGTCCTGCAAATTTTGCAGTATGAGTAAATTTCACTTTTGTAGGATCACCACCAGCCGGTGTCTGATATTCATACAAAACAGGTTCTGTTGTAACACCCTGGTTGTAACCAAATACAAGAATGAAGTTCTTAGAATTAGGAACTAATTTGGCATCTGGAACATCCTGAACACCCTTAGTCATAAGCCAACCAAGGAAAGGACGGTTTTGTTCAATATAACGATTCATCATTTCTTCAGCAGAAAGATTTTCTGTTTCAGAATTGTGTGCATCATAATACCAGATAAAGGATTCTTCAAGATTTGAAGGTGTAACAGTTATATGAGCAGAAGTCGCTTTCAAGTCTTCAACTTTTATATCAAAAGTCAAGTCAGTATTAGCTCTTTCAAGAGTTTTAAAAGAACCAGCAGAAGCATCAGAAACCATTACAATTTCAAGTCCATCATCACCATTCACTAATTGATAAGCAACAGCAACCCATTGATATTCTGTATTAGCTGCAAGATTCTGGAATTTCAAAGTCATATCACCCTTAAACAGCAAATACGACAAAGCTTCCTGAATAATTTCTTCAGTAAGATCACCGCCTTCAGGAATCAATTGAGAAAGAATCTGCTGGTATTGCTGTGTAAATAAAGAATGAGCTATTGTTTCATTAGTATATCCACCTTCTGCTATAGCTTTATCATATACATCTTTTGCCAATCCAGCACAGAACCAGTTGACTTCTTTATTCGATGGACTTATATTTGCAATTGCTGTAGTAACATCAGGCTCAATATTTACATCAAAAGAGCATTCTACAGGGTCTGCTTTAAGAGTTTGGAAAAACAAATATTCAGCCTTATCAGCTATTCTTGTACCTGAAACAGCAAAAGCAACAAGTTCGTATATCTTTCCAGGCAACAGATTTTCAATTTTCTTTTCTTCAAGGTTACCTTTTATTGAAATCGAAGCTACAAATTCT
>artificially_reared_2__coassemble_187_pt1 | contig 41019 bp, 28 predicted proteins | sample artificially_reared_2__metabat2_high_PE_035 | metagenome-assembled genome bin artificially_reared_2 | reverse complement strand
CCAAAATTATATTTATTAATACCAGAAGAAGGTAACAACAGAAAACTAATTTCGTGCAATAAAATTTAAACCGTACCATTTAAGTCGGACAGCCGTACCACTTCAGTCAGACAACCGTTCGACTCTAGTCGTACGACCGTACCACTCTAATCGTACGACCGCGCCAATACTACCATAGTCGTTTGACTACATATAAATAGTAGATCATGGAATAATCCAAATAATTGTAATTACTGATATTCGTATAATGATTTGATAATACGGAAAAATTATCAGCATTGTAATTATGAGAAGAATTATCAGTTTCTAATTATTTTTGTATGCATACCCTGTTGTGGCAAGTAAATTCAAATTTCCTCACAGAAGAGTATTTCAGATAAAAGACAAAATATCATATACTACATCAAGCCAACATTTAAAAGATAATATTTGTATTTGATAAAAATAATATTTACTTTTGAAAATAATTAATCTTATAATAACATATTAAGACTCAATAAAAAACAAAACTGTATTATCAAAGAATATAGAACAAAGAAATTGAGAAAGATAAGATAAAACAAAAATTCAAATAACTATAAACACGATATTTATGAAAAGATTTTATTACTATCCGGCAGTCTTAATGACTACCTTACTATTAACCTTCAGTTCATGTTCAGAATCAGATACATACTTAAATGTTATACCTAAAGATGCAGGTCCTGTGGCATCACTAAACCTTACATCATTGGGAGAAAAAGCTGGTATAGGTGATTCGGACAACAAAGAAGCTGTAGCAAAACTTACAGAAATGCTTAAAAATGAAATGAAGGCTGCTTCATTTGAAAAAATGGAAGCTATCATAAACAACCCCAAGAAGGCTGGTGTTGATTTAAGAAAGCCAATATACATTTTCGGGAATGATGACTTCTTTGTGGCGGCAACAGCAAAAGTACTCAACAAAGAGGATTTGATGAATACTTTTAAAATGATTGAAGCAGAAGGAAATATGAGATCACTCTCTGAAGAGGAAAACGGATACAACCTTGCCGTAGTAAACAACAAAACATTCGCTGCATTTAATGATAAAACTCTGATAATGGCACAATACAAAAAAGTTGTCGATTTAGAAAAAATGAAGCAGGATGCCTTTACTCTACTCAATCAGAAAAAAGAGGAAAGTCTCGCCGCTGATAAAGGTTTTATAAAAATGACTGAAACAGAAAGCGACATGTCGTTCTATACAAGTTTCAAAGATATGAGCGAAAGCTATTCACTATTATACAACGAGATTACAGGCGTAGCAGATGCGTCTGAAAAAAGCAAAATGATATCTGAGATAAACTTTGAAAAAGGGAAAGTGGATATTGAGGCCGAGTTCTATACTGAAGACAAGGAATTGAAGAAAGCTATTGAAGAAAAATGTAACTATCTGAAATCAATAGACAACAGCCTGCTAAAATATTTCCCGAAATCTACACTCGGTGTTATCAGTATCGGAATGGACGGAAAAAAGATGTATGATATGATGATGAGCAGCAATGACTTCAAAAAGAATTTTTCGGTTGATGATGCTGAAAAAATTGGCATGATAATGCAAAACCTTGGTGATGAAGTTAGTATCGGAATAGTAGATTTCAGCCTGACACAATCTCCAAGTGTTTTAATTATTGCTGAAGCTAAGAACGGAGATGCCCTCAAGGAAATCTATGAAATCAGCAAAAAGGATAGAGAAACCGCAACAGATAAGACTAAAAAAGAAAGAAATAGAAGATACAACTCAAGCAAATCAGAAATGATTGAGCTAAAAGAAAACGAATATGTAATAAAAGAAAAAAGCAGTAATTATTTTATATGTTATAAGAAAAATCACATATATATAACCAACAACGAAAATCTTTACAAAAATATTGGAAACAGTGTAAGTCCGTCGGCCGAGGACAATTCATATGCTTCTGCAATTAAAGGCTCTAAATATGCAATAGCAGTGAACATGCAGGCTATATACGAGCTTCCATACATTAAGATATTATCAGAAATGGGTGGTAAAGAAACAAAAAATTATATTGATATGGTGAAATCAATAGACAACATTTATGTAAAATATGATGATAAATATAATCTTACCATACAGCTCGTCAATACTAAAGAAAACGCTCTGAAACAGTTTGGTAATTTTGCAAAAGAATTTGCGGGTATCCAATAAAATATTATATACAATATACCACATAGAAAAAACGGATGAAAGTACTTATAATACTTTCATCCGTTTTCCATTTATTGACATTTTATTTTAGTCATAAGGAATTTATCCATGTGGAAATATCATGAAGGACCTCTTCTGAACAAGTTTCTTCTATATTATAATAATCGATTGCTGAATCCAGCTCACAATTCTGAAACAGATGATTCAAGTTGGGATATTCCTTAAAGAAGTTTTTCTTGTTCTTGCCCGAAAGAATTTCCTGTATTCTTGCAAGATTGGTTTTTGATATGACCTGCAAGTCATTACTTCCGTTTACCGCCATTACAGGAACTGTCAGTTTTTTCAGATCTTCTTCAGGATCGTAATTTATAAAATAATCCAGCCACACATTCTTTGGTTGTTTGGCCATCTCCTTACGCAGTTCATCCACTGTCAGATTGGGTTGTGGTATTCCTTTCAAATTCAAGATAGCTTTCTGCTGCTCAACCAGAAGGGTATCACCCTTTATCCCAGGGCCTGCCATACTTACAATGAAGTCGGCCAGATTTGCTTCAGTTCCTACCATAAACGCTATTGCACCTCCTTCACTATGTCCCAATATACCAATCTTACCGAACTTACCACTATCTCTGAGCCATTTCAGACCACACTTCGCGTCATCGGCAAAATCTCTTGATGTACAACCGGCCTGAGTTCCTGTAGACTTCCATACTCCTCTGTCATCATAACGCAGTGAAGCAATGCCATGTCTGGCAAGATAGTCGGCTATCACAAGGAATGGCTTGTGACCGAAAACCTCTTCATCTCTGTTCTGCGCACCACTGCCAGTAACCATAATAACAACAGAAGGCTTCATTATATTGATATATCCTACAGGATAAGTGAGAGTTCCAGACAACATAATGTCGGCCGAATTGTTTCTGAATGAGACTTCTTCAGTATTATAAATAAACGGACCGATAGGCTCTTGTGGTCTGTTTACGGCATCCGGGCCTCCCGGCTTCATATTAAGCGGAAAAGACATTCCAAACTGCTTGAATGTTCCTCGAAGAATACCATCCGAGAGTTTGGCAGAATAAGCCATATTTATTGCCTTAATATCCAGACTCACCGAATCGGTCGTCAACAAGGAAAGATTTGCCGGTATTCCTTTGGCACCTTGAGCAGGCACATCCATTTTTGCAGTACTAACCCCATCTGAACCTTTATCAAAATGAAAAATAATTTCGAGTTTTTGTCCTCCGGCGTTCAGCATTCCCCTCCATGTACCAATCAAATCCTGTGAGGATACTATATTACAGTCTAAGAGTAATGCAGCAACAAAATAAAATAATTTCTTAGTCATAATTAATCCAGTAACATTTTAATATTATTCTATAAAAAATCTCTTTTCTATACTGCCCAAAAAGGAAACTCTATTGGTAAGATATAATCAAATCATAGTTAAACCTTTATAAATAAAAAAATATTTTAGATAGTATAATAATTAGGTTACACAAAAACTCACACATGAAAATATCTTTGTGCAAAAATAACAAATTAAAGAAAAAGATAAATAACAAACAATAAAATAACGAATAGCAGTAGGAAAGCATAAATTTAATCTAGAATAATTGTTCAAGCAGATAGAAGCATTTGAACAGATATATACACAGCGAAATGTTACCGAAACACTACAATCATGCTTTATAGAAATACAAACATTTTATAAGTAATTATGAAGAAACAAAAAAAATTATTAAGTTTGCTCTCATAACAAATTATTAAGTAATTATGGAAAAACAGCAAACATCATATAAAGAAAAGGAAAAAATCGATTTAAAAGAGCCAAGAAGATATAAAGTTATAATACATAATGACGATTTTACAACAATGGAATTTGTGGTAAAAGTTCTTGTAACCGTGTTCTTCAAATCGGAATCAGAAGCTGAATCACTGATGATGGGTGTACATAAAACCGGATCGGCAGTTGTAGGGGTTTATTCATACGATATAGCCATGTCGAAAGTAAGGAAAGCCACAGACATGGCAAGGGCTGAAAGTTTTCCTCTCAAACTGACTATCTCACCGGAAGAACAGGATAACTGAAAAATAATGGTATAAGATTTTTTTATTTGCCGGAATCCGGAGATTAAAACTCATAAAACACAAACGATAATGGATTTTAAATACAACAACGATATAAAGGAAACCATTGAAGCGGCTCACAATGAAGCCAAAGCAATGCGGCACGAATTTGTTACTCCCGAACATATCCTGTATGTTCTGCTGAAACAGGATGAGTTTATATATGCACTTGAAGATGTGGCAGCCAATATTGACGGACTTAAGGCTGACATCGGAAAGTATCTTGAGAGTGAACCGGAAAAGTTGCCGGAGAACATAGAATATGAACCGGAAAATTCACAACAGATGTCTGAAATGTTTTTCAAGGCACATCTTGTTGTAACATATTCGGGGGCAGAAGTTATGGAAATTCCACATCTGGTACAGACTATGTTGCAATTGGAAGATTCATGGGCAGCATATTATCTCAAAAAAGCTATTAACGGTGATACAGCCGACTTTCTGAGCATGCTGATTGATGAATACAGCTATGATTATGATGGAGAAGAAAGTGAGGACGAAAGAGAAAGGTTTGAGCCATGGAGAAATTTTGTTACATGCATAAACGACAATCTTGAAAATCATAATCCACTTATAGGACGGGAAGATGAAATAGAAAAGACTATTAGGGTTCTTTGTCGTAAGGATAAGAACAACCCTCTGCATATTGGTGAATCGGGAGTTGGTAAAACTTCTCTCATATATGGATTGGCACAAAGAATAGAAGAAGGGAATGTTCCTGAAAAGCTTAAGGGAATGAAAATATACGAACTCGACCTTGGCGGTCTTATTGCAGGAACACAATATAGAGGGGAATTCGAAAAGAGGCTGAAAGCTGTAATGAATGGTGTGGAAAAGGAAGGTAAAGGTATTATCTATATAGATGAAATCCATAATCTGGTAGGGGCAGGACGTACAAGCGACGGTTCTATGGATGCCTCGAATATGCTTAAGCCATATATGGAAGGAGGAAAAATAAGATTTATCGGTTCTACCACATACGAAGAATTCAACAAATATTTCTCTACAAGTAAAGGTATGGTCAGACGGTTCCAGCAAATAGATATTAACGAGCCGAGTGTGGACGAAACTATTCTGATTATAAAAGGACTGATAGATAAATATGAGGATTTTCATGGTGTAAAATATGAGGAAGGAGTTATAGAACATACCGTAAAGGTGAGCGACAGATATATAAACGACAGATTTTTGCCCGATAAAGCTATCGATCTTATTGATGAAGCAGGCGCTTACAGGGAAATACATCCGCTGACAGATGGCTGCTCAGATGAAAAAGAAAATAACGGCAACAACTTTAATACATCAAATTTAGTTGACAAGAATCTTATTAATGACATCCTTTCGAGAATGTGTAAGATTGAGGCAAGTTCAATGAAGGACGACGATAATACGCAGCTTGTAAACTTGCCGGAAAGAATAAAGGCTAAGATTTACGGACAGGATGAAGCTGTAAGGAAGGTCTCGGAAGCTGTAATGTTATCGAAAGCAGGCCTCAACGATGAAAACAAGCCGATGGCAAGTCTTTTGTTTGTAGGTCCTACCGGTGTAGGTAAAACTGAAATAGCAAAGGTTCTTGCATCGGAACTTGGTATCGGACTCATAAGATTTGATATGAGTGAATATTCGGAAAAGCATACTGTTGCAAAACTAATCGGCTCGCCGGCCGGGTATGTGGGTTATGAAGAAGGAGGATTGCTTACAGATGCTATACGTAAGACACCTAATTGTGTACTTCTTCTCGATGAAATAGAAAAGGCTCATCCTGATATTTTCAATATCCTGCTACAGGTTATGGATTATGCGGTACTGACCGACAATAAGGGACGCAAGTCCGACTGCAGACATCTCATCCTGATAATGACATCAAATGCAGGTGCCCAGTATGCTCATCAGGCATCGATAGGTTTCAACAGCAAGGTTACTGCCGGCGCGTCAATGATGATGCAGGTAAAGAAAACTTTCAAGCCTGAATTTCTAAACAGACTGTCGGCTACAGTTGTTTTTAATGATATGGACAGCAATATGGCCGGACTGATTCTGAATAAGAAACTTGGAGAATTAGACAGTAAACTGATTCAAAAGGGAGTTGTGATGTCTGTTACTGAAGAGGCAAAGTCCTGGTTACTTAAAAAGAGTATTACAAAGGAATATGGCGCAAGAGAAATGGACCGTATTATTTCTTCACAGTTGAAGCCTTTATTTATGAGAGAGATTCTTTTTGGGAAACTCAAGAACGGCGGAAAGGCTGAAGTTGTGGTAAAAGGTGATGAAATTGTGCTGGATACTTGCTGTAACGACCAGGTATGTACTACCGACTGAGAGAAAAAACTCTTCAGAATATTCAGAATCTTCAGAAGTAAGATAATACATAAGGTATACATTTATTATAGATATATTTGCAGATATATTTATAGATATATTTACGGACATATTATATACATATTACATACATACAGATATGGTTTTTAAACTATCAAAAAGACTGGCGTTTCCCGATCCGAGATATGGAGAACCCGACGGATTGCTTGCCATTGGTGGAGACTTGTCTGTCGACCGGCTTTTATTGGCTTACTCATACGGTATATTTCCCTGGTATGCTTTCAGACGGAATACTATAGAATGGTGGTGCCCAATGCAAAGATTTGTAATATTCCCATCCGAGATACATGTCTCACATTCTATGAGAAATCTTATTAATAAGAACAAATACAGGGTTTCTTTTAATGAAGCTTTCGGTGATGTTATCAGATTATGCGGGAAACTGAGGGAGCATGAAGAAGGTGCATGGCTCGGTGAGGATATGATAAATGCGTATACAGAACTGCACAGGCAAAGATTTGCAGCAAGTGTTGAGGTATGGGAAAACGACAGACTTGTGGGCGGACTTTATGGAGTAGCTTTAGGAAAATGTTTCTTTGGAGAAAGTATGTTCTCCCTTGTTCCTAATGCTTCAAAACTTGCTCTTATATATCTTGCAAGATTTTTTGAAGAAAATGGAGGGCTTCTTATAGATTGTCAGTTCGAGACGCCTCATCTGAAATCTATGGGTGGAAGGTATATTTCGTATGATGAGTATATGAAGATTATTTCCACTACAGAATAACATAATATATATTAGTTAAGCAACTGACATAAACTTACATAAATTACTTACATAAGCTTACATAAATTGACGTAATAGAAATTTAAACTTAAAAAAGTATACGGTTATGGAAGAGAAAGAAGAAACAATACATTCATGTACAGATTGTGGTACACAAAACTGCAAGTATAAAGACAGGACTTATCCTGAATTTTGTCCTACAGCCAACCTTAAGGAATCCGACCGTGAATGGGCAATGGATAAGTACAACGAAGGCAGAAACAAGGAAATCATGATAGCAAGTGCCGAAGTTGAATATGAAGGCTATTGCCAATGGTCGAGGGTGCAGGAGATTATGGAGTTTGCCAAGAAAATCAATGCCAGGAAAATTGGAATAGCCAACTGCATTGGTTTGATAAACGAAGCAAGAATTTTTGCTAAGATATTAAGAGCTAATGGGTTTGAGCCATATTCGGTAATTTGTAAGGTTGCCGGACAGGCAAAATCTTCTGTAGGTATACCCAAGAAATGCGAAAGTATAGGAGCTGCCATGTGTAACCCTATCCTGCAGGCAAGACTGTTGAACGAGGCCAAAACCGACCTTAATGTAGTGATAGGTCTGTGCGTGGGACATGACAGTCTGTTTTATAAGTATTCTGATGCGTATGTTACTACTCTTGTCACTAAAGACAGGGTATCGGGACATAATCCTACAGCAGCGTTATATACAGCAAATTCTTACTATAAAAGACTTTATGACTGGCATAAGAAATTCGAGACCAATGAATAAAGAAGTAAATATCGGGATAGAGGTATAAAGTAACATATAATAAAAAAGTTCTTCTGTATTTTCACAAATACAGAAGAACTGACAAAAACAAGCGGGAAGGAAACCACGCCTTCCCTTAAAACCAAACAAGAATATTAAGCTTTTGTATAACTTTCAATATATAAACAACAAAAGATGGCTTTTTGTTCTATAATAAGCAGAAAAAATCAATGAAAAAGCATAAAAAATTTATTTTCATCATTCCTGTAGTGCTGTTCACAGTATATATGTGTCTACCGTATTATGTCCGTAAAGCCTTGATTTACTGGTTCCCTACTATTAATGATTTAAGCATATTCGAACATCATACTGTTCATGCCCCGGATTCTTGTTGGGAGTGGAAAATATCTGAAAAATATAACCGGATACGTCTTCCTGAAGCCGACAGTATGTATTTGGATGAAATGAAAACTGTATCCTTCCTTGTAATTAAGAATGACAGCATAGTATATGAATCGTATCGAGGCGGATGGAATGACAGTATTACTTCAAATCTTTTCTCGGCCACAAAAAGTATTGTAGGCTTGCTTGTGGGTATTGCCATAGACGAAGGGAAAATACGCAGCGTAGACGATAAGGTAGTGGAATATATCCCTGAATATAACAAGGGAAAACAGAAAGATATAACTATAAGGAATCTGCTAACCATGAGTGCCGGAATGGACTGGGATGAAGCATATGCATCGCTTTTTTCTGTTACCACACACGGATATTATGGAAATGACTTATATAATCTGATAATGAATCTCGACATTGTAGATACTCCCGGAGTGCAGTATTCATACAGAAGTGGTGAAACACAATTGCTTTCATTTGTACTTGAAGCAGCTATCGGAACAACCATAAGTAAATATGCAGAAGAAAAACTTTGGCAACCTATGATGGCTGGACAAGACGCATACTGGTTGCTCGACAGGAAAAACGGCGATGAGAAGTCTTTCTGCTGTTTCCACACTACTGCAAGAGATGCTGCAAGATTCGGAAGATTGCTGCTTAACAAAGGCAACTGGAATGGCAGGCAGCTCGTAAGTAAGGATTATATAACAGAAGCTATTACTCCGGCATCGTATCTGAAGGACCAGTGGGGAAAGGAACCTCTCTCCTATTATGGCTTTCAAACTTGGATAATGAAACATAACGGAGAAAATTGTCCGTATTTCAGAGGTATGTTGGGACAATACATCATAGCTATTCCAAGTAAAAATGCCATTGTGGTAAGACTGGGACACAAACGCTCGAAAGAATATGTCAAGGAACTTACCACCGATATTATCAGATATATGGAAATAGCTGACAGAATTCTAAACAACTGATATAGAATACATTTTATTTAAAAAGATATACCTACATGAACATAAATAGAGACTTAGCAGAACCGAGATTACTGGTGTATAAGGCCTCGGCAGGATCGGGTAAGACTTTTACACTGGCTGTACAGTACATTAAACAACTTATAGACGATCCTCATTCATACAGAAGAATCTTGGCTGTAACGTTTACCAATAAGGCTACTACCGAAATGAAGGAAAGAATCCTGAGCCAGCTTTATGGAATCACCACATGTAATCCTTCTTCGGATGGTTATCTGAAAGAAATCATGAAAACCTCTCAAAAAACTGTAGAGGAAATAAGAAGTGCTGCTTCGGAAGCTTTGAAAAATATCATTCATGACTATAGCAGATTCAGAATTGAGACTATCGACTCATTCTTCCAGTCTGTAATGAGAAATCTTGCAAGGGAGCTTGAACTGGGTGCAAATATGTCTATAGAGCTCAATAACACAGATGTATTGAGTGATGCCGTGGATATGATGATAGAAAAGCTCGACAGATTGTCACCTGTTCTTGTGTGGTTGCTCGAATATATTGAAGAGAGAATAGCTGATGACAAAAGATGGAACGTTTCTTCTGAAATAAAGAATTTCGGAAGAAATATTTTCGATGAAGTATATTTGGAAAAGGGACAGAGCCTCAGGGAAAAATTGAAGGACCCTAAATTTATCCCACAGTATAGAAAGAAGCTACAGGAGTTGAAAGAAAGTGTGTTAGAGCAAATGCGCGGATTCAACGAACATTTCCTTGAGATTCTGAATGCAAACGGACTGACTGCCGGGGATCTTAAAAATGGTTCGAGAGGTATAGGAAGTTATTTCAACAAAATAGGAAACGGGAACCTGACTAATGAAGTAAGGAACAAAACTGTGGAGAGTTGTCTCGACAGTCCGGACAACTGGACTACAAAGACTTCTCAAAACAGGGATAAAATCAAAATGCTTGCATCCGAAGTTCTGATTCCTGTTCTTGAAGCTGCAGAGAAATCAAGACCTACAAACAATATAATACTCAATTCGTGTGATCTTTCATTGAGACATCTGAATAATCTCAGACTTCTCACACGAATAGATACTGAAGTGAGGGAGCAGAATATAGAGCACAACAGGTTTCTGCTTTCAGACACTAACGCATTATTGCATAGCCTTATAAGGGAAGGAGACGCGTCTTTCGTTTATGAAAAAATCGGCACTTCAATTGATACTGTAATGATTGACGAGTTTCAGGATACATCAAGAATGCAATGGGAAAACTTTCATTTGCTTCTTGAAGAAAGTCTTGCACAAAAAGAAGGCAGTCTCATTGTGGGCGACATAAAGCAAAGTATTTACAGATGGAGAAATGGTGACTGGAAAATCCTCGCCAACCTCGACAAGGATAAGAGTTTCAGAATCAAGTCACTTACACTTGATACCAACTGGAGAAGTGAAGCCAATATAATAAATTTCAACAATGAAATATTTACTTCTGCCTGTAAGGTATTAAACGAAAGGTATAAAAGCGAGCAGCCTGACGGAGAAAAAACAGATTGTATCCAACTTCTTGACGCGTATAGTGATGTCAGACAAAAGACTGCAAAAAAAACAGACAAGGGATATGTAAAGATAAATTTCCTTAATGACAGCAAGGAAATGCCGTATACAGATCTAACTCTAAAAATGCTGGCCGATGAAGTTGAAAAGCTAATTGACTCCGGAATCAGGATTAATGATATAGCTATCCTTGTAAGAAAGAATAAAACCATTCCTGCCATAGCCGACTTTTTCGATAAGAATACTCCTTATAGAGTAGTATCCGACGAGGCATTCCGCCTTGATGCATCTCTTGCTGTATGTATGCTTGTCGATGGACTGAGATTTATATCCCAACCTGATGATAGAATAGCTTGTGCACGTCTCGCTGTAGCTTTCCAGAAAGAAATCCTAAAAAAGGATATAGACATTAACACTGTTCTGCTTAATGAAGTTGAAGAGTATTTGCCTGCCGAATTCCGGCTTATGATGTCAGAACTGAGACTAATGCCTCTTTATGAACTTCTGGAAAAAATGTTCATAATTTTCGGCATGGAGAATATTAAGGAACAAGATGCATATCTCTGTGCCTTTTTCGACTCGGTAACAGAATATATGCAAAACAACTCGTCTCAATTAACTGCATTCATTAAATATTGGGAAGAAACTCTATGTTCCAAAACTATCCCTTCGGGAGAAATATCTGGTATAAGGATTCTGTCTATACATAAGTCAAAAGGTCTGGAATACCATACCGTATTACTTCCGTTCTGCGACTGGAAAATGGAAAACGAGACAAACAACCATCTGTTGTGGTGCAGAATCAATGATTCGGGCAGCCAGTTTGAGCCGTTCAATGAGCTCGACCTTACTCCTGTAAATTATTCTTCCTCTATGGCTGAGTCATTGTTCAGCGACAGTTATCAGGAAGAAAAGCTTCAACTATGGGTAGATAATCTTAATCTTCTTTACGTAGCTTTCACACGTGCCTGCAAGAATCTCATTGTATGGTGCAAGAATGGTCAGAAAGGTACTGTATCAGAATTAATGCAGTCCGCTATATCAGAGATAAATAATATTGAGTTAAGATGCAATGTTTCTGATTGTGAGGAAAATTATCCTGATTTCTCTGAAAACACGGATTCTACACAAAAGAGAAAAGGAAAAAAGAAGGAAGATGTGGAAAAAGAGGAAGAGGAAATAGATGATAAAGAAGAAACGCCAATTTATGAATTCGGCGAGATATGTTCTTCGGAAGAGGACAAGAAATCAGAATCATCCAACAGACTTGTTGCAAACCCGGTTTCGGTACCTATATACCTCGAATCATTGGAAACCGATATAGAGTTCAAACAGTCTAACCGTTCTGCCGATTTTATAAGAGGAGATGAAGATGAAGAAGAAAATACACGATCCAATTATATCAAACAGGGACAGTTGCTGCATACATTGTTTGCTTCAATACACAAGACTGAAGATATAGACAATGCTATAGAGGAATTGTGTTTCGAAGGGATTATTGAATCGGCAGAGCAAGAGAAACGTATTAAGGCACTGGCCATGAAAGCACTCTCGAAGGAAGAGGTCAAAGACTGGTATAGCGGAACATGGACTTTGTATAATGAATGTGCCATTATATATAAAAACGAAAATAACGAAATGCTGACAAGACGTCCTGACAGAGTAATGATGAAAAACGGTGAAGTTGTGGTAGTAGACTTTAAATTCGGAAGGAAAAAAGCGGAATATATATCTCAGGTTAAAGAGTATATGAATCTTCTTGAGGATATGGGATATCAGAACATAAAGGGATATATATGGTATGTATTTTCGGGAGAGCTTCAGAGTGTGAATATCTGAGGTGGTAAAATAAAATTTTTAAAGTCAGGTAAAGTCCTGAACATTATGATTTATATTATATGATGTAAGGGCCCAAGTAACAAGAAAAAAGAAATAACAGATATGGAAACATTCCTTAAACTGGTTGCAAAAGATTTATACAATAAGACCGGAGGCGACTTGTCGCGTGTTGCTGTGGTCTTCCCAAATAAAAGAGCAAGTTTATTTTTCAATGAATATCTTGCCGGAGAATCCGATAAACCTATATGGTCGCCTGCCTATATAAGTATCAGCGAACTATTCAGACAAACATCCGATTTGCATATTGGAGATCCGATAAAACTTGTATGTGAGTTGTACAAGGTTTTTAAAAAGGTTACAGGCAGTAAAGAATCACTCGACGAATTTTATTTCTGGGGTGAACTTCTTATCAGTGACTTCGATGATGCCGATAAAAATATGGCAGATACACAAGCCATGTTCAGCAACCTGAAAGAACTGAACGAACTAAGTGACAATGGATACGAATTTCTTGAAGAAGGACAGAAAGAAGCTCTGGGGCAGTTTTTCCGAAATTTTTCTCTTAATAAGATTACGGAACTGAAAAAGAGGTTTATCAATATGTGGAATGTATTGGGTGATATATACACCGAATTCAAGTCGACTCTTAAAGGACAGAATATCGCCTACGAGGGTATGATGTACAGAGAGGTAATAGATGTTCTGGATGTAGAAAAACTTCCATACGAGAAATATGTCTTTGTAGGATTCAACGTTCTGAATAAAGTAGAGCACACTCTTTTCAGCAAGCTTTCTGCTGCGGGAAAGGCTATGTTCTACTGGGATTATGACGTTTTCTATCTCAACAAGCATCCTCATGAGGCCGGAGAGTTTATCAGAAGGAATCTTAAGGACTTTCCTTCAGAACTTCCTGCGTCTGTATTCAATACGCTGAACTCAAATAAAGATATAACATATATTGAGTCGCCTACAGAAAACGGTCAGGCAAGATATCTGCCTCAATGGATAAGAGAAAATCTTACAGAAGAGGAAAAAGAAACAGCTGTTGTGTTGTGCAACGAGGGACTTCTGCAGCCTGTTTTACATTCATTGCCAGAGAATGTAAAACATATAAACATAACAATGGGATTCCCTTTGTCGCAAACACCGGCATTCAGCTTTATAAACTCATTGATAGAGCTTCATACAGTGGGATATAACCCAAACAACGGCAGGTATCTTTTCGATGAAGTGCTTAATGTTCTAAAACATCCTTACACAAGAATGCTCAGTCCTGAAGTTGAAGCACTGGAAAGGGATTTGATTCATAACAACAGGTTCTACCCTCTTCCATCGGAACTTAGAAAAGATGATGTATTGGATATAATATTCTCTCCATGTGGAAACAACGGTAATATTTGCCGGCTTATTTCGGATACTCTTAAAATGGTAGCGGTAGAGTACAGCAAAAAAGCAGCGGCAATGGATGCGGCATTAGACCAGTTGTATAGAGAGGCACTGTTTAAAGCGTACACACTTACCAACAGATTCTTTACACTGATAGAAAATAAAGATCTGGAAGTTACCCAATCTACATTCAAGAGACTGCTCGTGAGAGTTATGTCCTCAACAAGTATTCCTTTCCACGGCGAACCGGCTATAGGTATGCAGGTAATGGGAGTACTCGAAACACGTAATCTGGATTTCAAGAATCTCATTATGCTGTCTGTAAATGAAGGACAACTTCCCAAAGCCGGAGGAGATGCTTCGTTTATACCATACAATCTGAGAAAGGCTTTTGGAATGACTACCATCGATCATAAGATAGCTGTGTTTGCATATTATTTCTATCGCCTGTTGCAGAGAGCAGAAAAAGTCACGCTTCTGTATAATACAACTAGCGACGGACTGAACAAGGGCGAGATGTCAAGATTTATGCTTCAGTTCCTTATAGAATGGGGGTTAAATATCAAACGCGAAAGACTTGAAGCCGCACAGTCGCCTCAAGGAAGTGAAACTATCGAAATAAGGAAAAATGCTGCTATAATGAAAAAAATGCAGAGTAATTTCGATATAAGAGTCAACAAGAAAGCACAAATATCACCTTCGGCACTCAACTGTTATCTCGACTGTCAGCTGAAATTCTATTACAAATATGTTGCCGGTCTTTCGGCTCCTGACGAAGTTAACGCTGACATTGATTCTGCTAAGTTCGGAAGTATATTCCACTATGCAGCCGAACACGTATATAAAGACCTAACCTCTCATGGCAAAGTAATAGACAAATCTTCGCTGGAAACTCTTGTTAAGGATGAAGTAAGACTGCAGAACTATGTGGATAATGGCTTTAAGGAACTATTCTTCAACATTCCAAAAGATGAAAGGCCGGAGTATAACGGATTGCAACTTATCAATTCCGCCGTTATAGTAAGATACATTAAGCAACTTCTTAAGAACGATATGCGATATGCTCCATTTACATTCGAAGGAAGTGAAAAGAAAATATTCGAAGACATATCTATTAACACACCAAAAGGTAAGATACAGTCACGAATAGGTGGAATAATCGACCGTCTAGACATAAAAGACAACACTTTGAGAATAGTAGACTATAAGACAGGCGGTGATGCAGACAGTCCGCAGAATGTAGAATCACTGTTTACTGCAGACAAGAAGCGCCCGAATTATATATTCCAGACATTCATGTATGCAGCCATTGTAAACAGAAAATTGCGTGAAGCAGGAAAGGATCTGAAAGTTGCTCCATCTTTACTATACATCCACAAAGCCGCGTCTGAAGAATACTCACCGGTTGTACAAATGGGTGAGCCAAGGAAAAAGGAAGCTGTAGATGACTTCAACAAGTATGAACAAGAGTTCAGAGAACATCTTACAACCCTACTCGAAGAGATTTTCAACCCTTCAGGAAGTTTCAAACAAACGGATATTGAAGATAAATGTTTGTACTGCGACTTTAAAGATTTGTGTAAAAAGTAGCTTTATGCTATAATTAGTGTTAATTTCTTGCATTTTAATGCAGAAAATTATGTTTATGTCATTAGAAATTACTTTATTTGTATGTTTTTCATAGTAATAGATTTATATATCCTGACTTTAAGCTTGTGAAAGTTAAAAAAGTCAGAGAGACAAAAGAGTTTGTCCCTAAAGAACAAGAGACTGCATTTTCCCCGGCAGTCTCTTTTTTTTTGTTTAATCCGTAATCTGTATATTTTTTAGCACAAAAGCTAATTTATATATATAAATGTCCTATTTTTCCTATAAATAATAGCTTTATGTCGAATATTTAGTAAATTTGCAATCACGAGAAAAAGAACTTATTCTAACTATTTAATACCTAAGTTATAAATTTAGTTTTCCTGCCAAAACTAATCTTATAAAACAAAACCTTACAAAATATGATTATGAATACTTTATCAATCATCAGAAAATTATCCACTAAATCTATCTGCACAAAAGCATTGTATTTTTTGGCCGCTGGTGCTATAGCAGTAAACTTAAATTCATGTACAGAGGAATCTGTAGATGGCGACATTGTTGGTAAATATTACAACCTGACCAGCAACTCGAATACAGAAATTACCATACAGAGCAATGCAAACGGATACAGCCTTAAATGTATATTCGACGACAACAGAGAAGAAAATATCAAAAGCTATACCTGGAACGGCGTTTTTGTAAATGTTCCATCGGATGCAGTTAAAGACGCGACCGGAAAAGAAATTGGTTATGTAAGATTCTCTAAAGATGCAGTTGAATTTGAGGCATACACCCAAAGAGAAGGAACTTATAAGGGATATCGTGATGATATGGCCGATTTGCAAAATTCAAGAAGCATAATGAGTGACTCAACTGTAGTGAAGAATGATTCAACAATGACAAAAAATAACTCTGATACACTACAGTAAACAATGACTCTGCTATAATAAGCAACAATTCTGCTACTGTAAGTAACGAGGCAACGACTCTACTACGGAAATCAACGATTGCTGCAATAAACAACAGCACTGCCCAAAACAATAAATAATCCTAAAAACATTTATTGATTTATTCACAATAATACAAAAGCCATAAGATTTATAGGTCAATTCCATTAATAGAATGATCAATAAATCTTATGGCTTTTATTTTTATTTTTTATAGGAATGCGACTGCCATATATATTCTGTATATATGGCTAATTTATTCATTCCTGCATTTATTTAATCACCCTGAAATAACCATCCTTACGTGGTTTAGGAGCATCAGGCTGCTTGGCAGGATAGCCCAATGAAAGAGCGCCAATACCCACAAGTCCATCTGGCAAACCAAATTTTTTCATCAATTCCTTACCCTCTTCTGTAGAGAACATTTCTCTTTCTCTATGTATCCAGCAGCTTGCAAGACCTATAGCATGAGCTGCAAGCATCATATTTTCGAGTACACAACTTCCATCCTGAATTGGATTATTGGCATCAGCAGGGGTAAATACCAGTACGTATGTAGGCGCATCATAATAAGGATTTGAAGTAACTCCCATTACCTTAGCATTCATTGCTGCAAGTTGTTTACGGATTTCAGGGTTCTGTACAGCCACAATATAAGGTGACTGCATACCACGTGAAGTTGGCGCATAAGTACCGGCTTCAAGAACAGCATTGAGTTCTGCATCTGTAATCTGCTCTGGTTTATACTGACGACAGCTACGTCGTGTCTTTATTATTTCCAAAAATTCACTGTTCATATTTTTATTCTTTTTAGGTTTCAAATAATTCAATCTTATCTTTAAACATCACAATATGCATTTAATTAACATAAAGGATTCAACTTCCAAGAATTCAACTTCCAAAGATACACAAAAATATATTCATACAAAAAACCTCCCTAATACTATTCAGAAAGATTCGTATTAAGGAGGCAAAATTAATATCGTATAACAAATAATCAGATAAGCTTTAAACTTTGGAAAAATCCGCCGTCAGCCTTTCTGTTTTTCTGAGAAAATCAGTTGTTTTCAGGGCGCAATTTACGTACTGTAACTGCAGTCTGCCACATTTCGCTTTCACGCAAAGCCTTCAGTTCTTCTTCAAGTTTTTCACGATAGTCAGGCTTAGAGTTAGAATCAATAGAAATCTGAGCTTCATGACCACTCTTAACGCTTGCATACAATTTTTCTACTACAGGCTTGATAGCGTCATGGAACGGGCCCATCCAGTCGAGCGCGCCACGCTGAGCGGTAGTAGAACAGTTAGCATACATCCAATCCATACCATTTTTGGCAAACAAAGGCATCAAAGACTGAGTAAGTTCTTCTACTGTTTCATTGAAAGCTTCGGATGGAGTATGTCCGTTTTCACGCAAAACTTCGTACTGAGCAAGCAACAATCCCTGGATAGCTCCCATTAGAGAACCACGTTCACCGGTAAGGTCGGATGTAGCCTCACGCACAAATGTAGTTTCGAAAAGGTAACCAGAACCGATACCGATACCCAAAGCAATAGTTCTGTCGAATGCCTTGCCAGTAACATCCTGATATATAGCATATGATGAATTCAAGCCACGACCTTCGAGGAACATAGTACGAAGAGATGTACCAGAACCCTTTGGAGCCACCATGATAACATCGATATCAGCAGGAGGTACCACACCAGTGCGGTCGTTCCATGTAATAGCGAAACCATGAGAGAAGTACAATGCTTTTCCCGGAGTAAGATATGGCTTGATTGTTGGCCATACCGACATAACTGCCGCATCCGACAACAGACACATTATAATTGTAGCTTTTTCGCAAGCCTCTTCGATACCGAACAATGTTTCTCCTGGTACCCAGCCATCAGCAATAGCTTTTTCGAAAGTCTTTCCCTGACGCTGACCTACGATAACATTGAATCCATTATCGCGAAGGTTCAGAGACTGTCCAGGACCCTGAACACCATATCCTATAACTGCAATTGTTTCGTCTTTTAAAATTTCACGAGCTTTTTCCAATGGAAACTCTTCGCGTGTGATGACATTTTCCATCACACCACCAAAATTTAACTGTGCCATTTCTTTAATAAATTATTAAGTTAAACTAAATATCTGTTTTATATCTTGTTACTTTATATTGTTTCTTTATATAGCTTCTATATACTGCTTATTTGTATAACTTATTTATATCGCTTATTAACATAACTTATTTTACCTTATCTTATCGATATATGTAATTAAAATTTTACATATCCTTGAACACTATCTTACTGCGTACCACAACTTCCTTATCATTTTTCAACACCTCAACATCGAATTCGTTTTCTGCCTTCTGCTCTTTGTAGAATGTAAGCTTGTCGCCGTAATAGCTCTCGGCCACGTACGCCATTTCGAATCTGTGTATAAACTTCGAGCGGAAAATATCCATAGGGAACAAGTCAAGAATATGTTCGATATATTTTATACTGTTAACATGTCCGTTGCAGTCTATATCACTGTATTTTGCCACATAATCACCGGCCGGTTCTGTTTCCTGTCCTACCTTTATTCTGCCAGGTTTGGCTATAGGACAATCCTTCTGACATACATAATCCACAATACTTCCCCCATGAAGTGTAAGCAAATCTGCAGGCTTGCGTGTGTCGGTACTAATCATAGCCCATATAGAACGGGCATATCCAATCGCTTCACCTTCTTTATTCAGAATAGAGTAATTGCGGTCGGTAAACAGCCTGTAAACATTCTCTACCCATGTCTGAATGCTGAAATTCTGATATTGTAAAGGAAATTCGTACATTTCGATAGCCAGACGCGACAACACCCAGGTGTAATGACTCTCATTCAGCTCGGCTATACCGAAGCCTCTCTCTGTAGCATGAAAACCGGCACAGTTGAGCAAATGATTTCCCAAAACACCCATAGTAAGCTTACCGGTAAAATCTACATGAAACGGTTCCACCACGAAACTGTATGTACCAACTTTGTTTTCTTTCTCTTCGCTCATAAAAATCCTCCTAACATATTTGCATATTATAATAACATGAATCTGTATCCCGAAAGGTTCAGAATACGTTTATTTTTTCCGAATATAGGAAAATAAACCGAATATTATGGAGCAAATTACCTATTTTCTTTATTATACCTTTCTTCGCGATGTGCAAGATACTCATTTACACGCTCAAAACAGCTTGTTGAAACAGCTATCCTGCCCGAACGCACAAACTGAAGCACACATTTTACTTTCTTGAGTTCTTCATAAAGTGCTGTAATCTCATCGCTCATCCCTACCATTTCGATAATAGAGAAAACCGGGTTGACCTCTACTATATGTGCACTATAGCGGCGCACTATCTTCGATGCCTCCGGATTGTTCTGAAATTCGGGGGTTGCTACCTTATACATGGCAACTTCACGCTGGAATATCTCCTTGTCGGTAAAATAATGTGCCTGGATTACATCCATTTTTTTCTCTATCTGCCTTACTACCTTTTCTACTATATCTGCAGTGGTCCAACATGTTATGGTGTATTTATGTACACCTGCTATAGAAGAAGCAGATACGTTCAGACTTTCAATATTTATCTGACGGCGGGTAAAAACGGCTGTAACCTGATTCAGCAAACCGGCTATATTCTCTGAATGTACTATTATAGTATATAATGTTTTATTATCCATACTTTCCTCCTTCATGATTTTAACAATCCAAATCGAGCATCATATAATTTACCGAACTGCCCGGAGGCGTCATCGGCAATACATTTCCTTCTTCTACCACACAGACCTCAAGCAAGAACGGTCCGTCGGTATCGAGCATTTCACGGATGCCCTGTTCGAGTTCTTCTCTCTCAGTAACCCTTCTCGAAGGAATACCGTATGCAGCGGCTATCTGCATATAGTCGGGGTTCATCATTGGAGTGAAAGAGTAACGTCTGTTGAAAAACATAGCCTGCCACTGACGTACATTACCAAGGTAATTATTATTCATAAGAACCATCTTCACCGGAGCTTTCTGTTCCATAATAGTACCCAGTTCCTGCATAGTCATCTGCAATCCACCGTCGCCCATTATGGCGCATACTGTACGGTCGGGACGTCCGAAAGTCGCTCCGATAGCTGCCGGGATACAGAATCCCATGGTACCCATACCGCCGGAAGTGACAATACTTCTGTTCTTTGTAAACTTGAAATATCGGCAGGCCATCATCTGGTTCTGTCCTACGTCTGTAACAAGGATAGCTTCGTTATTGGCAGCTTCACTTACGGCGTTCACTACTTCACCCATATTTATAGGACCTTCTTTAGGGAACACCTCACGTTCTATAACCTTTTCGAACTCCTGCTGCTCATAAGGCTTGAAACTTTCTATCCATTCGGTATGAGTATGAGGCTGAATCAATTCTGTAAGAAGCGCCAAAGTACGCTTGCAATTTCCCAATACAGGAACATGCACCGGTACGTTCTTTCCTATTTCCGAAGGGTCTACGTCGAGATGTATAATTTTAGCCTGTTTGGCATATGTTTCAAGCTTTCCGGTCACACGGTCATCGAAACGCATTCCCACAGCAATCAGTACATCACATTCGTTTGTCTTCACATTAGGGCCCAGATTTCCGTGCATGCCAAGCATACCTTTGTTGAGACGGTGAGCTGTAGGCATGGCCGAAAGTCCTAACAACGTACAACCGCAAGGGATATCGGCCTTCTCAACGAAATTGAGCAATTCTTTCTGTGCGTTACCAAGTTCCACGCCCTGTCCCACGAGTACAAAAGGTTTTTTTGCCTCGTTTATGAGAGTTACAGCCTCTGCCACCGCTTTAGGGTCTGTTTCTGGGTCGGGATCGTAACTGCGGATAAAATCGAGATCTACCGGTTCGTATTCTGTCATCTCTATCTGCGCGTTTTTGGCAAAATCAAGAACCACTGGTCCGGGACGTCCGCTACGGGCAATATAGAATGCTCTTGCTACCGCCCATGCCACATCTTCGGCACGTCTTATCTGATAACTCCATTTTGATATAGGCTGGGTGATACCTACGAGGTCGACCTCCTGAAAGGCATCTGTACCAAGAAGTCCGGCTCCAACCTGTCCGGCTATCACTACGATAGGTGTACTGTCTATCATGGCATCTGCTATACCTGTAATGGTATTTGTAGCTCCCGGTCCGCTTGTTACAAGGCATACCCCAACTTCACCCGATACTCTGGCAAATCCCTGTGCCGCATGCGCCGCACCCTGTTCATGACGTACCAGAATATGGTTTAATCTGTCTCTATGATCATATAAAGCATCGAAAACCGGCATAATTGCCCCTCCCGGATAACCAAAGATAGTTTTAACTCCCTGATGTTCGAGCGATCTCATCAATGCTTCACCACCTGATATTTTTTCTTTCATACGATATATTTTTTAGTCAACAAAACATAGCCGACTTGATATCCGTCAGTCGACCAATCTAACTCCACCCTTATCTGCCGAACTTACCATCGAAGCGTATGCCTTGAGTGCCTTCGATACCTTGCGGTCTCTTGTGACAGGGGTCATAGGACGCGAATTCAGTTCTTCATCGGTAAGTCTGACATTTATGGTTCTGTTTGGTATGTCAATATCTATTATATCACCGTCAACTATCTTTCCGATGTTGCCACCAGCGGCCGCTTCGGGTGAGATATGGCCTATGCTCAGGCCTGATGTTCCTCCACTGAATCTTCCGTCGGTAATCAGGGCACATTCCTTTCCGAGATGTTTTGACTTGATATAAGAAGTTGGATAAAGCATTTCCTGCATTCCCGGACCTCCCTTCGGACCTTCGTGGGTAATTACTACCACATCGCCGCTCACTACCTTTCCGCCAAGTATACCTTCGCATGCAGATTCCTGTGAATCGAAAACCTTTGCAGGGCCCGAGAATTTCCAGATACTTTCATCTACTCCGGCTGTCTTTACCACACAACCGTCTTGAGCGATGTTTCCTTTCAGTACTGCCAGTCCGCCGTCCTTGCTGTATGCATGTTCGATATCACGTATACAACCATTGGCACGGTCTGTATCGAGTTCTTTGTAATAATTGCACTGGGAGCCTAATTCGATATTGAACTTTCCTCCTGGAGCACTTGTGTAAATTCGTTTTGCATCCGGATCGATACTGTCGGATGATATATCATATTTGGCAATAGCTTCCGACAGAGAAAGACCGTCTACACGCGATACTGTGGTATCAAGCAAACCAGCTTTATTAAGCTGGGAGAGAATATTGAGTATACCTCCAGCCCTGTTTACGTCCTGTATATGATATTTCTGAGTATTCGGAGCTACCTTACACAGACATGGTACCCTGCGCGAAAGCATGTCTATATCATCCATGGTAAAATCTACCTCTGCCTCATGTGCAATGGCAAGCAGATGAAGAACGGTATTGGTAGAACCGCCCATAGCTATATCGAGTGTCATGGCATTGAGAAAAGCCTGTCGGGTAGCTATACTGCGAGGAAGCACACTCTCATCGCCATCCTGATAATATTTGTATGCGTTTTTCACAATGAGTGCAGCAGCATCCTTGAACAACTGCTTGCGGTTTTCGTGAGTTGCCACAATGGTTCCGTTGCCAGGAAGAGCAAGACCTATAGCCTCATTAAGACAGTTCATGGAGTTGGCAGTAAACATTCCCGAGCAACAACCGCATCCCGGACAAGCGTGTCTTTCTATCTGGTCTACATCTTCGTCGCTTACAGTCGGATCGGCCGATTTAATCATTGCATCAATCAGGTCGAGGTGCTGTCCGCCCCACTCTCCTGCTTCCATAGGACCGCCCGAAACAAATACTGTAGGAATATTAAGTCTCATGGAAGCCATAAGCATACCCGGAGTGATTTTATCGCAGTTTGATATACAGATCATGGCATCTGCCTTATGTGCATTTACCATGTATTCCACACTGTCGGCTATAATATCTCTCGAAGGGAGAGAATAAAGCATGCCGTCATGTCCCATTGCTATGCCATCGTCTATGGCAATGGTGTTAAATTCGGCAGCAAAACATCCTAATTTCTCTATTTCCTGTTTCACCAGCTGACCGATTTCATGCAGATGTGTATGTCCTGGAACAAACTGGGTAAAAGAATTAACTATGGCTATAATAGGTTTTCCTATCATTTCCTTTTTCATTCCGTTGGCCACCCATAAAGCTCTTGCTCCTGCCATTCTACGGCCCTGTGTACTCATCGAACTTCGTAACTCATTTTTCATTTTCTTTTCTCTCCTTATATTTAATCAAAAAGCCTTTCTCAATTATGGTGAGAAAGGCTTTTAAATATATCGTATACATGCAACTACATACACAACCCTTCCTCACCTCTTGGCGTTAGGACCACGACGCGAATAATATGTAGGACTGCTATATTAATAATAATGTTAGTTGCTGCCATAATCTTATCTCTATTAATTTATCTCTATTAGTTTATTGCTATCTGTTTTCTGTTTATTGTAATATATATTAAAATCCCTATTTTGAGTACATTTAATATCAGTATCTTTAATGTATCTTTAATTAATGTATAATTGTTATTTAGTTAATATTTGATTACAATCTAAATACTGTCTATATATTGTCTAAATACAGTTTAAATACTGCCTAAATACTGTACACCAATTTTCAGAATCTCAATTTGTATTCTGTTAATGCGTTTGTCATTACATTTGCAAAGGTAAAGGCTTTTTTGAAATAAACAAATAAAATGATACTTTTTTTCGAAATAAATTATCAATTATCATTTTTTACACGATATTTGCTACATATTATCACAATACTATGTATTTTGTTTAATATACTTATATTTGAAAATTGGCAAATTATGTGTACTTTTGTTACAGTTCAACTAAAATTAAAACAAAAATGAAAGATAGGATTATATTTATTACAGGAGCTACAAGTGGTATAGGTGAAGGTTGCGCCAGAAAATTCGCGTCTATGGGCAGCAAACTGATTCTTAACGGAAGAAACTCTGAGAGGCTTTCTTCACTTAAGCGTGAGTTGGAGGAACAGGGATGTATGGTAACCACACTTGAGTTTGACGTAAGAGACAGGGCTGCCATGAAAAAAGCAGTTGATTCATTGAGTGGAGAGTGGAAGAATATTGATGTTCTTATCAATAATGCTGGTCTGGTTATAGGAATGGATAAAGAGCATGAAGGTAACCTCGACGAATGGGATGTTGTTATTGATACGAATATTAAAGGATTGCTTTCTATGACACGTATGATAGTTCCCGGAATGATAGAACGCGGACGTGGACACATTATTAATATAGGCTCTATAGCAGGCGACGCTGCATATGCTGGTGGCAGTGTATACTGTGCCACTAAAGCAGCAGTTAAAGCTTTGTCCGACGGATTGAGAATAGATTTGGTTGACACTCCGCTGAGAGTAACAAACATAAAACCTGGAATGGTAGAAACTAATTTCTCTGTAGTAAGATTCAGAGGAGACAAAGATAAGGCTGATGCTGTATACGATGGTATACGTCCTCTTAACGGTGATGATATTGCTGAAGTGGTGTATTATGCTGCTTCTGCACCAGAACATGTTCAAATAGCAGAGGTTCTTGTCATGCCAACTTATCAGGCTACAGGAACTGTTTGCCACAGGAAGCACTGATAATAGATTCTATAAGCAGATTGATATTCTGGCTATTAATTTTGGACTAATAATTTCGGATTAATAATTAAACTAATTATCTAATAAATGATTTAATTATTAATTAGATAAGAATCTGTCTGTTATAAATACCACATGTTTTATACTATAAAATAAAATATAATATTATAAAAATTATCCATGAAGGATATTTGACAGAGATAAAAAAAATAGTCAACTTAAACAGGAAATTATTTCATATAAAAAGCTTCCCACTATAATGGTACGCATGTCCTACTGGAGTCGTACGCCCGTATCATTAGAGTCGTACGCCCTTATCACTGGAGTGGTACGCTCTTCACACTAAAGTGAAACGCCTTAAACACTAAATTAAGTGTCAGGAACACGGCTTCCCCCAATGAAAGGACCATGAAAATAATCCTATTTAAGTTGACTATTATAAAATATATAAAAGAACCGGCTATATTATTACCTGAAATACATTACTACCTTATTAAAGGTCTTCTTAACTATATTAAATATATTAACTATATTAATTATGTTAATAATTTAATAATACCTTTAATAATTATACAGTACCTTTAATAGACAGATATTATAAAAGTTTATTGGTAGCAGTATCAGGGAAAATAACAGATGGAGTAAAAGTTTTCGCTTCTTCGAAGTCCATCAGCGCATAAGACATTATAATAACCACATCGCCTACCTGTACCTTACGCGCAGCAGCTCCGTTAAGACAGATACATCCACTTCCTCTTTCCCCTTTAATGATATATGTATCAAATCTTTCACCGTTATTATTGTCAACTATCTGAACTTTCTCTCCAGCAATCATATTGGCAGCGTCAAGCAAATCTTCATCAATAGTAATACTGCCTACATAATTCAAATTAGACTGAGTTACTGTTACGCAATGAATCTTCGACTTTAGTACTTCTATCATCATTTTAATTAATCCCTTATTTTATTCTTTATTTATTTTATTCCTAAATTAATCCTAATTTATTGCTAAATTATTCTTTATATTTTATGTTATCTATCAATCTTACTTCACCGCAGAATACAGTAATACATCCCACTATATAATCTGTATCAGTCCATTCTGTAACAGTCTGCAAAGTATTGCCATCTACAATTTCGAAATATTCAAGTCTCAGTCCTTCAGCCTTGTCTATGCATTCTTCTACAAAATTCTTTGTTTCCTTAAGTGTATGTGATTTTGAATATTCAACACTTGCAAATAATGTTTTCGAAATCTGCAAAGCCTGCTTGCGCTGCTCGTCAGACAGACGTGCATTACGGCTGCTTAAGGCCAAACCGTCGGATTCTCTTACTATAGGGCAGCCCACAATTTCAAGATTGAAAGGATACTTGCGTACCATTTCTCTGATAATGGCCAACTGCTGGAAGTCTTTTTCTCCGAAATAGGCACGTGTAGGCTCAACAATCATGAATAATTTACTTACAATCTGACACACACCGTTAAAATGTCCAGGACGGTATTTGCCCTCCATTACTGTATCCAATGGAGCATAGCTGAATTGTCTTGTATCTGGTTCTGGATAAATTTCTTCTACCGAAGGAGCGAAAACAAAAGAGGCACCGTTAGCTTCAAGAAGTTCGCAGTCGGCTTCAAGAGTTCGCGGATACTTCAACAAATCGTTCTTGTCGTTAAACTGAGTAGGGTTCACAAAATCACTTACCACTACTACATCATTTTCTTTTACAGCACGTTTTACCAAAGAAGCATGACCTTCATGCAAAGCTCCCATTGTAGGCACCAGACCTATGGTCTTGCCTTCTTTACGAACAGCTTCAAGCTGGCTGCGGAGCTCATTGATTGTTTGAATTAACTTCATTTTATCTTAAGTTTTAACTATTTGCTTCAAAATTGTGTGCAAAGTAAACCATAATTTACCACATAAAGAAGTATAAACAAAAAAAATAGCAATTATTTTAAAGTACCACCTGTAAAAATGCATAAATATAAACTGAATCAATATACTAAAAATCAAATAATTAACATACTATAAAGATTAATTAAGGGAAGCTATTTTCAAATATGAGTATTTTTTCGTACCTTTGCCAAATATTTATGAGCAATAAATAATAACATGAGCGCTAAAAAAGTATTATTCATTACACAAGAAATTACTCCTTACGTACCGGAAAGCGAATTGTCATTAATAGGTCAGAACTTACCACAGGCTATTCAGGAAAAAGGACGTGAGATTAGAACATTCATGCCGAAATGGGGCATAGTTAACGAACGTAGAAACCAATTACACGAAGTAATTCGCCTGTCAGGAATGAACTTGATCATTGATGACACAGATCACCCTCTTATAATAAAGGTAGCATCTGTTCAGGCTGCACGCCGTCAGGTTTATTTTATAGATAACGATGATTACTTCCAGCACAGATTGATGACTACCGACGAAGATGGCAATGACTATGAAGATAATGGCGAACGTGCCATATTTTATGCTCGCGGCGTTTTGGAAACCGTTAAAAAACTGCGCTGGTGTCCGGATGTGATTCATTGTCATGGATGGATGAGTGCCATGGTTCCTCTCTATATCAAAAAAGCATATAATGATGAACCTTCTTTCAGAGATTCCAAAGTAGTATTTTCGGTTTATGGCGACGGATTCAAGTCAAATCTTGCCGATAACTTCCATGAACAGTTATTGCTTCGAGATATTACACCCGAAGACGCAAGCATGATGAACAAACCGGTAAATTACAACGAACTCTGCAAGCTGGCTATGTCATATTCCGATGGTGTAATACAAAACAGTGAAAATGTGGACGCTGAGCTATTGGAATATGCAAAAAATCTGAATATACCATTTGTAGAATATCAGCAAAGTTTTGATGACTATGCTGATGCATGTAATACATTATATGATCAGGTTTTGGCCAACAGCGGTAGCGAGGATTAATCACATATAAGAATAAGACATTTCAAAACAATGCAGATTACGGACTGAATGATTACGGGAACGTTTCTGCATTGGTTTTCTTATAAAAACAAATAATTTAGAATAATAGTATGAAATTCAAGTTTATGGCAGCAATTGGCCTTGCTGCTACCCTCTTTAGCTGCGACGATACAACTACAGGTATTGGAGACTTTGTATCAGATGTCGATAAAATAAGTGCTTTGGCCGATTCATACAAAGTTACATCAAAAACAGAAATACTCGAATCTGTTTATTCAAGAACCAACAAAGCTTATTTGGGAAAGTATACTGACCCTGACTTCGGACTGTTCACTACAGATTTTATCGCCCAAATAAATTGCCCCGAAAATTTCAGATTCCCGGATTCTATAATTGGAATTGATGAAACAACACTCGAATTGTGTTACTCGAGCTATTATGGTGATTCTCTTGCCACACTTAATGTCCAGGTTGATACGCTTAATACTTATATTAATGATGACGGCAAGGACAAATCTTTATACTATACATCATACGATCCGAAACTTTTTTACAATACAAATACCAAACCGCTGGCTGAAAAAAGCTATGCCGCTGTCGATTATTCTGTAAGTGACTCTACAAGATATGATTCGGATTATTACAAGAATGTTTCTATAGATTTAGGTGAAAACTTCTGTAATTTTGTTTATGATAAGTACAACGAAAATGATCATTCTAATTTCAAGGATTCTTATTCATTTATAAATAATGTTTTAAAGGGATTTTATGTTCACACTAATCAGGGTGAAGGTTCTATCCTATATATTTCTGATATATGGCTGAGATTTAAAATTTGCAAAGAGCTTAGAAGGCCATCTACAGGCGCTATCGACTCACTTGCATATCAGTATATAAGATTTTCAGCAACAAAAGAAGTGTTTATGTCTACAAGACTTGAAAATTCAGACAAGCTTAAAGAACTTGCAAAGAACGACAAATACACTTATCTTAAAACTCCTGCCGGACTGTGTACAGAAGTGACTCTTCCTCTTCAGGAAATGTACGATGATCATAAAAATGATACACTGAATTCTGTTACAATGTCTATCAAGAAATATAAGGATGCCGGAGAAAACACTGGACTGTCTCCTTATAAAATGGGAATACCTAAAAATGTATTGCTTTTGAGAAAGTCTGAACTTAAAGATTTCTTTGAACAGAACAAGACTTACGATAACAAGACTTCGTTCTTGGGTACATATGACAGCAGTACAAATTCGTATACCTTCTCAAAGCTAAACCGTCTGATTAGCAGTATTTTTTCTGAAATAAGAAATAACAGAGAAAAGGATGAGAACTGGGATAAGATTCTGTTGGTTCCTGTAAGTACAGAAACTGATGCTGAAGGTAATATTATTGGTGTTTCACACGATATGGAAGTTAACTCGGCAAGACTTTTTGGCGGAACTTCCGAAGACAGTGAGGAACTTGAAATTGAGATTGTATATACAAATCCCAATATGAAATAAATTGATATATGCATATTATACCAGCCTTAAATTGAAAAGATAAGTAGGTATAAATATTATATGTTATAAAAAAGCTATAGAGGTCATATCTAATTATTAACAAGATATGACCTCTATAAATTTTATACATATGCAAAAAAAATAAATCACTCTTGCTTAATTATTATCATTCCATCAATAATAGCAAGAGTGATTCTTTTTTGTATAACAATAACAATTTAAATTATCAGCATAATGCTAATATAACTAAAATCAGTCTTTATAATTTATCATTTAGAAGAGCCTTTCTTTGCTGTTGACTTACGAGCCGCTGGCTTTTTCTCTGCAGACTTATCGGCAGCAGCCAACTTCTTTCTCAAATCCTCAACTTCAGATGTCAACTGTACAAGTTCCTCACCTTGATTCTTGATAGTAGTAAGCAAAGAGCTAAGTTCTTCATTATCCATATCTTCAGGATAAAGAGAATTTACTCTCTTAATAAAATCACCAAGAATATTCATATAGTTTGTAAAAGCATCATATGGAGAATCATAAATACCTCTGTTCAGAGCTATACCGGTATCCTTTGTAGTCATAAATCTGAAATTATTGCTTGCCTGCAAATAATCCCAGTCCTGCTTGATTCTCTTATCCTGACACAAATATACACGTTCAGCAACACTATAAAGTTTATTAAAAGCTTCACGCTGCATCACATTTCCTAACCATGGACTGATATCTCTTTCCTCATCTACCCAAGACATCGGATAAGGAACATCCATACCATCTACAGATTTTAGTTTCCCAACAATTTCAGATGGAGTTGAGAATGTAATACCCTTTTCTTTAGCACATACAGGCAATGCTTTCAAGAACTCAAGGATATTAGATGATAGAGGCTGGAAATAGCCAAGGGCGGAAAGTTCCATGAAGATATTGATAATCTGTTCGCTTTCAGGCATAGAATCAATCCATCCGATATACTTATCGGCAAACAAAGGATATTCATTCCATTCAGAATTAGAGAAACGTAAACTGATATCATCAGAAAGTTTAAAATCTCTCATAAGAAGTTTTAAATCAGGATTCTCTATGCAATGATACAAGTAATGTGGACTCTTCCATCCCAATACGTGTTTAGCACCTTCAATAAGCATACCCTTAAATCCCATAGAAGCAACCATTCCACCAATTTCATTGGTATAAATCAAGCTCGAATTACGGAATACCTTAGGTTCCTGACCGAAATAATCCTTAATTTTCTTTCTCATGCGCTCAACTTCTTCTCTAAAGCAATCTTCATTGGCAAGTGAAGATAATCCATGAGAATAAGGTTCACATAAGAATTCACAGCAACCGGTTGCATTCAACTCATGAAGCAATTCGATAACTGCAGGCGCGTATATTTCTAATTGTTCAAGAGCAACTCCAGAGATAGACAATGCAACTTTAAAAGCTCCATCATTGGACTTGGCCATATCGATGAGAGTTCTTAAAGCAGGTATATAAGATTTTTCAGCTATTTCATTAATTCCCTGTTCATTTGCGAAATCGTCATAATAATAATGATCTGAACCGATTTCAAAGAAACGATAACGTTTCAGATGAATAATTTGATGTATTTCAAAATATAGACAGATTGTTTTCATATCAACTAAAGACTTATTTGTTATTTACCATAATTTTTGAGGACATTTTCATACAATGAGCGTACTTTCAATCCTACTTTTTCCCACACTATACCATCAACTTCCTTTTTACCTTCATCTCTCAGGTATTCATATAGAGAATCATTAGTACATATTGAATATATAGCATCTGCCATAGCATGAATATCCCAGTAATCAGTTTTGATACATTTACTTAAGATTTCGGCACAACCGGACTGTTTGGAAATAATTGTAGGAACACTACATTGCATTGCTTCAAGCGGAGAAATACCGAAAGGCTCTGACACAGACGGCATGATATAAACATCACTTGCCTTAAGTACCTCATAAACCTGTTTACCCTTCATAAAACCAGGGAAGTGGAAACGGTCGGAAATACCTCTTTCAGCAGCAAGTCTAATCATTGCATTCATCATATCACCACTACCAGCCATTACGAAACGGATATTTCTGGTTCTATTTAGAACCATTGCAGCAGCCTCAACAAAGTATTCTGGTCCTTTCTGCATTGTAATACGTCCCAAGAAAGTCACAACCTTCTCATTAGGTAATTTTTTAGGAACTATATTTTGAATTTCCTCAGGCAGAGGAGAAACTGCATTATGAACAGTAAAACACTTTCTTGGATCCTGATAATATTTATGTATCACAGTCTGACGTGTCAATTCACTCACACACATAATACAATCAGCTTGATCCATACCATTCTTCTCAATTGAATAGACAGTAGGGTTAACATTACCGCGACTGCGGTCGAAATCTGTTGCATGAACATGAATAACAAGTGGTTTACCTGATATCTGTTTTGCATGAATACCGGCAGGATAAGTCAACCAATCGTGCGAATGGATAATATCAAATTCCTGCTGACGAGCTACAACACCTGCTACAATAGAATAATTATTGATTTCTTCGTGAAGGTTATCAGGATAACGGCCAGAGAACTCCATACATCCCAAATCATTTGTATGCATATAATTGAAGTCAGCATAAATGTGATCTCGCAAATCATAATACAATTGCGGATTCATATAACTGCCTACCCTACTGTTAACATAATCCCACTGGACATCTCGCCAAACTATTGGCACACTATTCATACCTATAATTTTCAGGAAGCTTTGATCCTCATCACCCCAAGGTTTAGGAATACAAAAAGTAATATCCATATCATCCTGAGCTGACATACCCTTTGTAAGACCATAACTTGCGGTACCTAAACCTCCCAAGATATGAGGAGGAAATTCCCAACCAAACATTAATACTTTCATACCATTCCTCCTTTTTTACTGATTTTCATATTTATCGAGCAAATTCAATGCACGTAAAATTTCTGCAACATTCATTGCGAAAGAAACTGCACCTCTACCGGTAAACGGTGGATTACCGTCGAACAATTCAGGGATAGTTCCAAGGCAATGACGAGTCATTTCGTCTTCATAGCTAACCAACTGTCTCCACAAGAATGAAATTGCGCTACGTTTATAAATTCTCAAATATGCTTCCATATAGAATCCTTCAAGCCAAGGCCATGCAGTTCCCTGATGGTAAGCATAGTCTCTCTGAATCTGAGGACCAACATAATTAGGATTATAACCTCCACTCTTAGGACTCAATGAACGCAAGCCTTTTGGTGTAAGCAACTCTTTGGTAACTATATCAATGACACCTTTCTTTTGCTTAGCATCAAGAGGAGAATAATCGAAAGCTGCTGAGAATATCATATTTGGTCTCACACTCCAGTCCATCATATCACCATCCACATAGTCAAGCAAATAACCATATTCATTCAAGAAAGTGGAGATAAAAGATTTACCGGCTACTTCGGCCATAGATTTCATCTTAGTAGAATAATAAGTATCACCCATTTCTTCTGCAATATCAGCAGTAAAGCATAAAGCATTATACCAAAGAGAGTTATATTCAACTATATAACCGGTTCTGGCAACTACCGGGCGACCATTAACAGTTGAATTCATCCAAGTAATAGCTTTGTCTCTGCCATTCGCATAAACAAGACCATTTTCCCTGATTTCAAGATTAGGATGTTTGCCGTCAAGCAAATAAATCATTATATCCTTTAGGAGCTGAGCATATTTTTCTTTTGCACTCTCTCTTGAAACCATCTTTGCATACTGCTGAACAGTCCACACAGCCCATAAAAGGACATCCGGATGATCCATCTCATACACTTTAAGTATAGACTTTTCACCAGCTAGGAACGAATAAATCGCTTTTTTGGCAGTTTCCATAATGGTTTCGAATTTACTTACCTCTCCAATAGAAAGAGTGAGGCCTGGCAATGAAATAAACATATCCCTTGCACGACATTTAAACCAAGGATAACCAGCCAATATATACGACTCACCATCCTGCTTATTAAGGAACTGATGAGCTGCATTTATCAAGCAATTCTTAAAATCCTTACGAGGTGTTCTTTGTTCAGCTTCGGTGGCAAACAATTCGTTAAGAGAACTTGTATCAGTAGAAGATATACCGCCAGAGAAAGTTACACTTTCACCTTTCTTGATAGTAAATTCAAAATAGCCAGGTACGTAAAGATCTTCGTTAAAATCATATCCTCTTTCCTGCTCTTTAGGATATTCAATGCCCCTATACCAGTCTGGGACAAAATGGAATTCATTTTCCTTACTGAGTTGCATATACAATTCAGGATATCCGGGATACATACAGGTTTTGATACCATTATCTACAAGATCGTACTTTCTGCTTGCCTGAGAATTTTCATGAGTATACTGTCTTACACTTCTGAAAGCAAGATATGGACGAAGGCGCAGAGTAGTTTCTGAATGAGCATCAACCAAAGTATATCTTATCAGAATACGATTCTCGTGATGAACAAATACCTTTTCCTTTTTAAGAATAACACCACCTACTCTATAGATGGTAGTAGGAACCTTATCGCATTCATACACACGAATGTATTTATGGCCGCGTGGACTAAAATTGTCGCCATGATACTTATGCAATCCCAAATTAAATTCTGCTCCGTGCTGTATTACGGTTTCATCCAAAGCTGAAAGAAGGACATGATTTTCATCATCCATTTCAGGCACAGGAATAACCAATAAACCATGATACTTGCGAGTATTACAATCTACAATAGTAGAACAATGGTAAGCTCCGGAACGATTGGTACGGAGAATCTCACGCGGTAAAGATTCTTCCAGATTCGTCATTAGAGTTTTATCAAAACGTAAATAACTCATAGCTGTTATATTAAGGTTATTAAATAATTTATTTCAATAAATATGTTATTAATCTCACCTCAAAATTAGTAATTAAATTTTCAAAACAAAACCTAATTCCGTTTTTTTTTCATTAGAAATTGATTTTTTTTCACATTTACGTATAATATTACTAATACATTATATATATACAGAAAAAACTATAGATTTTGAGAACAATATTCAGAATAAAAACATATTATAGTATAAATAAAATCATAAAAAAATAAAAGTCCACTACCGACAAAATCAGTAAAGGACTTTTATTAATATATAAATTAAGTCGGCTTGAGATTAATTCAAATACAAATTAACATCTCAGGAGAAAATTCAAATTCCAGATTACTGATGCAATTAATCAGAAATTTATTTTATCCTAATTCCGTTAATTAAAATAATAACATTAAATTAAGCCGATAAAGACAAATTGTCTATTAACACCAAACAATTAATCGATAATATCAAAACCACAATAAGGAACAAGAGCCTTAGGGATTCTTATACCTTCAGGAGTCTGATTATTTTCAAGCAATGCAGCTACAATTCTTGGAAGAGCCAAAGCAGAACCGTTTAGAGTATGACAAAGTTCTGTTTTTTTATCTGCATTCCTGAAACGACATTTCAGACGGTTTGCCTGATAAGTATCAAAGTTAGAAACCGAACTAACCTCAAGCCATCTCTGTTGAGCTTCAGAATAAACTTCAAAGTCATAACAAATAGCAGCAGTAAAACTCATATCACCACCACAAAGGCGAAGAATTCTGTATGGCAATTCCAGTTTCTTCAACAAGCCCTCTACATGATCAAGCATTTCCTGATGAGACTGTTTAGAATGTTCTGGTTTATCTATACGGACCAATTCAACTTTTGAGAATTCATGCAAACGGTTCAATCCACGAACATCCTTTCCGTAAGAACCAGCCTCACGACGGAAGCATTGTGTATAAGCACAATTCTTGATAGGCAACTGTTTTTCATCAAGAATCACATCACGATAAATATTAGTTACAGGAACCTCAGCTGTAGGTATCAGATACAAGTCATCAAGATTACAGTGATACATCTGACCTTCCTTGTCAGGCAACTGACCTGTACCATATCCTGAAGCAGCATTTACAACAGTAGGAGGCATTATTTCCTCGTAACCAGAAGCGCGAGCCTCATCAAGGAAGAAATTGATCAATGCACGTTGAAGTCTAGCTCCCTTACCTTTATAAACAGGAAAGCCTGCACCGGTAATTTTAACGCCCAAATCAAAATCAATCAAATCATATTTTTTTGCAAGTTCCCAATGAGGAAGAGCATTCTTTGGAAGTTCTGTCTCCATACCACCATGCTTGACAATCACGTTATCCTCAGCGCAAGAGCCTTCAGGAACTTCATCATAAGGAACATTAGGAATAGTATAAAGAATTTCCTGCATATCTTCCGAAGCCTTATCCATTTCAGCTTGAAGAGACTTACTTGCTTCCTTGAATTCAGCCACCTTAGCCTTAGCTGCTTCAGCTTCATCCTTTTTACCTTCCTTCATCAGTAAACCAATACTTTTCGAAATAGAATTTACCTCAGCAAGGTTTTTATCTAATTGATTCTGCGCATTACGTCTTCTGTCATTACACTCAAGCACTTTGGCAATAGCTTCCTTTGCGTTGGCAAAATGCTTCTTTTCCAATCCACGGATAACCTTATCGGTATCTTCAGTAATTTGTTTAATTGTAAGCATATCTTTTTTACTTTTTTAAACTGTCTTATTCAAATGTGATGCAAAGATATATTTTTTTTATCAAATAAATAGAACAAGTATATTTTTTAATCAGAAAACCGGTAAAGTATATACCAGACCTAATGATATTCTTTGCTGATTATAGCCTTCAGCCCTCCACGCTCTGGCCTTATCGGACAAATGAACACTTTTATGCAAAAGATGAAGATAAACAATCAGTTCACTGTCGGCCATAGGAAAATACTCTGCGCACAACTGCACATTCCATGATTTACGATAATTCCCTTTCTGAAAATATTCCGAATCTTTATAAACATTACCCAACTCGTATGCACCCTTGGCATATATATTAAGATGAGGAGTAATACGATAATCCAGATTTGCTATTGTAGTAAAATATTCCACATTCTGGGCAGTCACACCCACGTTCTCGCCTGATGCAGACACATAGCTAATCAATCCTTTAGAATCAAGTCCTTCGCGGGAATACATAAAATCTATATATCCAAGAAAAGGTTTTTTATCCCACACATTACCACAGGTAAAATAAAATACATTCTTTCCTTTTGCCAACTGCCCATAAGACAAGGAATAACGCAACTGCATAGCACGGTCGACAAAAAAACCATCCCAGTTGGCTGTTGCAAGCACAGGTACTTTTGCATCCTCCACTCCTTCCGGCAGTCCATACATAAACTGGTCCTCAATGGTAGAGTTTCTATTATTGGCCAGTTGAAGATTAAACACATGATTATCATTCATACTATAAGCCATATTCAGTCCTACCTGATAAGCCGGAATAGTATTATTAAAATCCGAATACTGCCTTACTTTGATGGCATTAACCCAACATTCATAACCACTGAATTGCACAGCCTGTTTACCTGCTGTAAGCTTAATATGATTATTAACCTGCCACCCTACCATCGCAAGTTCAACAGAACCTGCAAGATTATCAAGCGGTATATTAGGATTAGTATATTTATTAAACGACTGTCTGAAATGATACGAAAACTTTTCCCTAAAAGCGCCGAGCACTTCAAGTCGTACTCTATTCACCTTAAAAGCAGCATTATCGAATGCTCCGTCAGTAAAAGCAGCATCAGTCGATGTACAGAACTGAATATTCATATCAGCCCAGTCCACATCTCTTCTTCCGTCTGTAAGTCTTTGGAGGAGAGATTCATTATTATCCATCTGCACCAAGGCCTCATCCTGAGCCATAACATTCGAAGAAAAGCAACAAAGAAGAATTAATAAAGTCCTGATTAAATTTATATTATAAGAAAAACATTTTATCATAACAAATTAGTAAATAATAGTCGTCACATAGGAATAATTAAAGTTAGCGCTTCCGGCTCAATTGTTACTTCAACCGGATAATTCTTGTCAGTCCACAAACGTCCGTCTATACTGACCTCTGCATTCTGTGCTCTAAGAATCTTGACAGATTTCGTTCTATAAGGTTTAACAATCTTATGATTAAGAAGTCTTCCCTGTTGCATCATCCACAATCCTGAAATAAGTTCCCGAAGCTGAGGCCGGTAAATTACAGAAACATCAAGCCAGCCATTATACGGAACAGCACTTGGAGTAAGACCATACCCACGGCAACTGCCTATTGCCACAGCCATAATACGTCCTCGAATATGTTCGTCATTCAATTTAAGATGAGTTCTGTGCAGTTTACGTTCGAAAGCCACAAGAACCAAAGAAGACAAATACGAAATAAGAGGAATTCCCCAAAAACGTTTTGTTTCATTTGTAATCATTACTATTCTGGCTCCAAGGCCCATATATACAGCATTCAAGAAATATCGTCTGATATGTTCATCACCATTAAAGTAATTAAACACACCCACATCAACCTTTCTCAGACGCCTGTTTATCAACACATCCACCGCGCCCTTATAATCATCAGAATCAAGCCCCCAATACTTTGCAAAGTCATTTCCTATACCATTAGGAATTATGCCAAAAGCTATATCATTCTTATTGGCAACATCCGAATGCATAATGCCATTTACAGCATCATTAATGGCACCGTCACCGCCAACCACTACAATAGTACGATAACCATTATTAGCCAAAGTACGTGAAAGTCTTTCTACAGACCCAAATCCTTCCGACTGGACATAATCGAACATTACATTTTTACTTTCCATATATTCGCGGATTTTAGTCCAGCGTTTCTGCGCTTTTCTGCTTCCCGCCTTTGGGTTATATATAATCCCCCATCTATTTAGTTCTACAGCCATACAAAAAAGATTATAGATTACACATCACTTGATAGATCACACATCACTTATTTAAAAGCAAAAATGAACATTAAAAACATAAATAAAAGAAGAAAAGCCACAATAAGCAATGACATATCTATTCATTAATCATAGACATAACAGCATCGACCTTTTTCTCCATAGGTAAAGTAGCATCAATCCATCTAATTGTAAAACCTCTTCGTTCCATACCTCTGAACCAAGTCATTTGCCGTTTAGCAAACTGATGAATTGCTGTTTCAAGTTGGGCGACCATTTCATCATAACTTATTTCACCAATAACATAAAGGGTAAGGAATTTATACTCAAGACCATAGTAGATAAGATCTTCTGGCTTTATACCCGAATCAATCAGGCGGCGTACCTCATCAACCATACCATTATCAAGTCTTTGATGCAGTCGCCTTGTTATTTTTTCCCTTCTAAGTTCGCGATCAATTTCTACACCCACAATAAGACTGTCAAGTTTTGGAAAAGGTCTTGCGTCAACATTTTCCTGAATATAATATTCTTCAATCTCAATAGCCCTGATAGCCCTTTTCACAGTATCCACATCAGTCGAATTATGAAGTTTCTTATATTTAGACAGAATAGCCGTAAGCTCATCAAGAGATTTATCGGCAAGTGCTTCTCTCAAAGATTTATTTTCAGGAACCGGGATAAGTTTATATCCCTTCAATACAGATTCGATATACATTCCAGTACCGCCACACAACAAAGGTATTTTTCCCTTAGATTTTACAAGGTTATAAGCATCGAGGAAATCCCTCTGAAACTCAAAAACATTATACTTATATCCAGGATCCACAATATCTATAAGATGATACGGCACTTCCACTCCATTCACCACATAATCCTCAAGATCCTTTCCTGTACCAAGATCCATACCTCTATAAATCTGTCTGCTGTCACCGCTAATAATCTCGGCATCAATTTTTGAAGCAAGATTAGCAGCAAGGGGAGTTTTACCAGAGGCAGTCGGACCCAAAATAGTAATAAAGTCGTATTTCATATAGATAAATCCTTAAAAAATAAGATACAATACAATTAATTTGAAAAGTAACATTTACAAAGATAGTTTTTTTTGGCCAATAGTAACACATTCCAGGATAAAAAGTATAAAAAAAGCCGCCCTGAAGAATCAGAGCGGCTTACGCTATATGGTTTTGTTATACTAATTAGCAGTTTACAGAAGCCATGTGAGCGATCAAATCCAATACTTTGTTAGAGTAACCGATTTCGTTGTCATACCAAGAAACAACTTTAACGAAAGTATCAGTCAAAGCGATACCAGCTTTAGCATCGAAGATAGAAGTGTGAGTGTCACCCAAGAAGTCAGAAGAAACAACTGCATCTTCAGTGTAACCAAGGATACCCTTCAATTCGCCTTCAGAAGCTTCCTTCATAGCAGCGCAGATTTCAGCATAAGTAGCTGGTTTAGCCAAGTTAACTGTCAAGTCAACTACAGATACGTCCAAAGTAGGAACACGCATTGACATACCAGTCAATTTACCGTTCAATTCAGGGATAACTTTACCTACAGCCTTAGCAGCACCTGTTGAAGAAGGGATGATGTTACCAGAAGCAGCACGACCACCTCTCCAGTCTTTCATAGAAGGACCGTCAACTGTTTTCTGAGTAGCAGTTGTAGAGTGAACTGTAGTCATCAAACCGTCAGTGATACCCCATTTGTCGTTCAAAACCTTAGCGATAGGAGCCAAGCAGTTAGTAGTACAAGAAGCGTTAGAAACGAACTGAGTACCCTTAACATATGTTTTTTCGTTTACACCGCAAACGAACATTGGAGTGTCATCCTTAGAAGGAGCTGACATAACTACATATTTAGCACCAGCTTCAAGGTGAGCCTGAGCTTTTTCCTTAGTCAAGAACAAACCTGTAGATTCTACTACGTATTCAGCACCTACAGCATCCCAAGCCAATTCTTTAGGATCTTTGCAAGCTGTTACACGGATTTCCTTACCGTTAACAATCAATTTGCTGTTTTCAACGTCTGCTTCGATAGTACCGTCGAACTGACCGTGCATTGTATCATATTTCAACATGTAAGCCAAGTAATCAACTGGACACAAGTCGTTAATACCTACGATCTGGATATCGTTTCTCTTCTGAGCTGCACGGA
>artificially_reared_2__coassemble_179_pt1 | contig 42153 bp, 48 predicted proteins | sample artificially_reared_2__metabat2_high_PE_035 | metagenome-assembled genome bin artificially_reared_2 | reverse complement strand
AGAGCATCTGACTGTTAATCAGAGGGTCGTTGGTTCAAGTCCAACCTGAAGAGCTGAATATTCTGATTGCAAAATTCTTCAGTAGCTCAGTCGGTTAGAGCATCTGACTGTTAATCAGAGGGTCGTTGGTTCAAGTCCAACCTGAAGAGCAAAAACAAACAATTTACATATCTTATCATTCTTCAGTAGCTCAGTCGGTTAGAGCATCTGACTGTTAATCAGAGGGTCGTTGGTTCAAGTCCAACCTGAAGAGCATTAAGGTTCACTATTCAGTGAGCCTTTTTTGTTTTATATACTTTTAAAATTCCGGGACAATAGAGGGTCAGCGGATTTTCGGATCAGCGGATATTTACGGTTGGTATCACAGGTATGCCAGAATGTTTCATTCTACTTTTTCTCTATACTTTTGTGGAGATACTCCGACATGTTTCTTGAAAAAAGTACCGAAACTGGAAGCATTCGGAAAATTAAGATCTTCTGATATTTCCTGAACAGTCTTATTTGTTCCATCAAGCATTGACATACTTTTTCTTATTATGGCTTTAAATACAAGTTCCTGCACTGTATAACCACAAACCGACTTACATAATTCGGAAAGATACTTTGGTGATAGAAACATCTTATCGGCATAAAACTCAACTCCTCTTTGTGACATATAATTACGGTCAATAAGCTGAATAAGACGAAGAAAGATTTCGGTACGGCGGGCACTTGAAGATTTTTTTGAAAGATACTTCTTCTGAAAAATAGAACATAACCTATATGTGAGCGACAAAAGCAACAGACGCCTTTCTGTCATAGCAAACAGATCATCATCCGAAATAGTTTTATTACCAATCAGACTTATATAACCTGCCACATCCTCCTCTTCACCGGTTGTCCACACATAATATGTCTGTGGCGACATCTTGGTATATAAATCTACTGAATATACCATATTTCCCAACACATCTTTTATTCCATCTACCTTATACATTATTATACTTACCTCTATATCTTCAGAATATCCGAAAATACAAAAAGATGCTCCATTGGGAATAAAAACAGACTCTCCCGCCACCGCGGTATACGACTCCTTTGAAAGCGAGAAGTTGAATTGTCCTCTGCTACAAACGATAAGTCCTATACCAAAGCTGCGGAAAGCATGATTGAAGTTGTCCGGGAAGGCATGAATTACTCCACCAGAAGAGCATACTTCTGCCTTTCCGGACAAATCTTTTTCAAGTTTATCTAAACGTTTATCATAATCATTTATAAAATCTTCCATATCGTTTTCTTGCTATCAGAGAAATACATTTGCTAAGATAGCAAAATAGAAAACAAAACGCAAAACCTATTTAAAATTACCGGACATAGCGGGTTATAGTCGCACTTATAGTCGCACTCCCGCTAAGCCGATAATTTCCTTTTACGATATGGATAAATGAGAACAAATAACATAGAAAGCATACATCCGTAGAATGTCCATCCCGACATTTCCTTTACAGCCGACAGAGTGGCCTGAACCTGAACCTTTCCCTTAGTCGACATCACAGCCATATTTTCGGCTTCAGACTCACTCTTTCCCTGATAACGCATACCTTTAAGAGTCTGATCATATGAAGCTGCAGTTTGCTGGCTTACCCTGTCTGAATCATGAGCATAACGTGTAATATAATACTGCTGACGATGCTGAAATACATTTGTGTACAATGCTGTACCTATTCCGGGACCTAATACCATGCGCACTGTCAGCATTATACAAATCCATGTGGAAAGATATTTATAAGGCATCCGTTGGTTGGCATATACTGCTGCAAGAGAATAGATTATCATCATTCCGGAAGCACGGATTATCACTGGATATTTCATTCGCTCATATAGTCCATCTGTCTGTACCTCAAAATACATAAACAAAGCCGAAACACCTATAAGCATAAATCCTATGGCAAAAAGATACTTCAGTTTTACACCACGAGAACCAAGAATAATAGCTACTACCGCTCCTATAGTATATCCAGCAATACACCAGTTGTTTAAAACAGCATTCTGCCAGTTGTCTATCTTCATTCCTATTCCGGTGAATACACTTACAAACATAGCACTCGAATTAAATATCATAAGCAAAAGAAACAATATGATACCCATCCAGATGGTTCTCAAGCGGAATATTTCCATAAGGAAATAAGGTGAACTGCCATTATATTCCATATAGAAGAATATTGCGCCAAAAACAATTGCCAATACTGTGGAATATATTATCGTAGAATCTGAATACCAGTCGAGTGTTTTTCCATAAATAAGAACATAGATAATACAAGTAACCATAGCACTGAATATCACTACATTGCCAAATTTACGGAAATTTACCGGAAAGCGTCTTCCGCAATAACTATGATAAGGCATAGTTATAAAAATAATCAATATAGCAACAAGCGTCATTCCCATCATATAGTAATACACATCCTGCCATTGATATTCATAAGCAAGCCATGCTGTCAGCGAAGTTCCTATCTGCCCCAGTATCATAAAGAACAGATATATGACAGGCATACTTTTACTTTTTTCCGAATCAAGTTTATCCCATCCTTCGGCTGTTACAGGCTCCATTCCAGGAGTTATATTCCGAGTAGCCTCCATAACAAAGGCATATCTTATCAGAGTAAACAGATTGACCATCATGAGTACCATACGCAGAAACCCCATTATAAGACTGCATAGAGCAAGAAGGAATATACTATCGGTTACCGCACACACGTAACTAAGCAAATACATGACAGAAAAGCCTACCAAACACATCATTTTCTCACGGCGTATACAAACCAACTGATAGAAGAACGGAGAAAAAGCAGCCATTCCTATTGATGTGACAAAACCTACAAACTGTATATGTTCCGACTGAAGGCCCAATCCGCTCATCATTTCTCCACTGTTGGCAGAATAAACACCTCCGACAGTAAGAATAGGAATAAACAACAGTATCAATATTATGATACCAACAGGCTTTGGGACCCAATTATAGAATGGGTAATTTTTAGGACGACAAGCCATAATACCAATATTTTACAGTCAAAATACTATTCTAAAAAACTCAATATAAATTTTTAAACTGAAATAACAGACAAGTAGCAAATATAATCAGCTAAAATAATACTACAATTTTGCCTTAACTATTACCATCATTCCTGCAGCGAGCCGTTCATTATCTTCTTTCGACAAATCTACGAAATCTATTCTGACAGGCACTCTCTGACGAATCTTCACAAAATTACCAGCCGAATTATCTGTAGGCACAAGTGAATACTTTGAGCCAGTAGCACCCGATATAGCAGTAATTTTACCCTTAAACTCTTTACCACTAACAGCATCAACGGTAAGAGTCACCTCCTGTCCTACAAATAAATTCTCTATCTGAGTTTCCTTATAGTTGGCAATAACCCATTTCTGAGTATCAGGCAAAATATAAGTAATAGTCTGGCCAGCCGAAATAAATTGTCCTTCTTCGATAGCACGTCTGCCAAGCTTTCCATCACAAGGTGCAACAACCACTGTATACGAAAGGTTTAACTTTGCCATTTCGAGAGCAGCCTCAGCACGCTGAATTGCCGCTTCAGTACTCTGTCTACGGTCGGACACCTCATTTACACCAGAGAAAGCCGCTTTCTGCTGACGTTTCAAGGCCTCGAGCTTTTTCTTTGTAGCCTCATATTCTGTAGAAATCTGTTCAAGTTGTATAGGAGTTGCCGCATTTCTTTTCAACAGATTTTCGTAACGTTTACGGTCTTTTTCAAGTTTTGCAAGACGAATCTCAACTTCCGCAATCGAAGCTTCATATACAGAAGCTGAAGCTTGAGTTGTCTGTAAAGTCTTTCCTATTACCGATGCACCAGCCATAGCATCCTTCAGTGCGGCTTCTGCTTCCATAACTCGAATCTTATATTCACGGTCGTCGATAACCATCAAAGTATCACCTTTCTTCACATACTGATGTTCTGTAAAATACACTTTCTTAATATATCCCGACGCGCGAAGATTCACAGGAGAAATGTACTGTTCTATCTGCGCATCATTACTTGTTTCATTAAGTTTATAATTCATGAATACCATTACAGCCTGCACGAGTCCAACTACCAGTATAATGATACCCAAAGCACTTGCCATATATTGTCTGCGGCGCTGTTTTTTCAATTTTGCAGCCTGTTGTTCGAGAGTATTTTTCTTATTATTCTGCAGATTACTGTTATTCTGAGTATTATGTATATTTGTTTCCATATCGTATATATTGAATAAGTTATTACATATGTATATATAAAGTATATTGATTACATTATTAATGAATTACGTTCATAATTATTTAAGTAATGTTTCTATCTTACCTGTAAGTTTCAGCAATGAAAGGTTTGTAACCCTATAATTATAATGAGCTGTAACATAATTATTTTGAGCCTCACTCATTCTCATTTCGTCTTGCAGGACCTCAGTCATGGAAGCTATCCCTTCTTTATATCTGTCGGATGTTACTTCATAGACATCTTCCGCCAACAGATAATTATCTTTTTGTTTGGTGAAGTTCCTTTGACTGTTCATAAGTTCGTTAGTAGCATTAAGATACTGTGTATGGAAATTCTTTAAAGCATTATCGTAAGAGAGCTTTGCATTTTCAATATCAAGTTTTGCCTTACGTATCTTTGAACGCTTGTCAAAACCGTCGAATATAGGAATCCTCAACGCCAGTCCTACACCCGATGAATTATACCAGTGATTCGATGGTCCGGCATGAAACCAGTTCTTTGCCTTATCGGTAAAAGCCGAATACATAAAACTACCAGTCAGTGATAAAGAAGGCAAATAACCCTGAGAAATCATCTTTTTCTGTTTTTCCGCCAGACTACTTTGCTTTCTCAACAATTCAAGTTCAGGCTGTCCTTCGTACAAACCGCTTAACTCTACAGGAGTAATAGTTTCAGTATCAACTTCTGTTAGTTTTATTTCCTTTTCTGCAGTATAGTCTATTACATATTTCAGCATATTAATCTGCTGAGTAAGCATAGCTTCTGCATTATCATATTGCACCTGCAAGTTTTCAAGATTAATGTTTACTCTTTTCACATCTACCTCCATTGCCATACCATTATCAAAAAAAGCAGTAGTGATATCTCTGAGTTCCTCCAGACGATGAATATTTTCTTTTAGAATTGAAATCTGTTCGGCTGTACTCTGTCCGAGATAATACATTTTTGCTATCTGCATAATCAGGTCCTCGCGAGCCTTTTCATACGATAAATGATTTATCTCATCAATTAGCTTAGTAATGGAAACCGCAGTATAGACAGTCTGGTTATAGAGAGGCATCTGCAATTGCAATCCTGCAGAAGCATTATACTGCAATGTTTTAGTTACATTATAAGGATTTCCGTATGCAGTGCCGTCTGTAACAGACACGGGAGGATTGAAATTATCATTGAAAGATGCAACAGCATTTATCTGAGGCAACAACTTGGCGCGATTTTCAGATATACTATGTTTGCCCTTAACAATTTCATTTCGTTTTGTTTCCAGTAAAAGATTATTTTCTATACCTATTTGCAGACACTGGTCCAAAGTAAGCACTTCCTGTCCTATAAGAGGAAATATAGAACATAATAAAGCAAAAGTGAATAATAGTTTTTTCATAAATTCCATATCGTTTGTTTCATTTATCTGTCGCAAAATTAGGCACTTAAACAGATTCCATCACTACGATATTTTCGCTTGAAGTGTTCATTTTTTCCGTTTCTCTTTTTATTGTGCTTATATATACAGGTTTTTATATCCTGTCATGATACAAAAAGATATATATATATTTTTAAATCATGAATTGTGATATTTAAGTATGTTGACTATCTTTGTGAAAAATATTTTTCATATAAAATATAGAGGTATACAGTCTGTTAACCTACATATAATTATATGTACTATAATATTAAGAAACTATCTGGCACGTACCGCACACGTATTGTATTTTCAAAATCATTACGTTATATAGATAAACTTGATTATTTAACATAAAAACTATGAGAAAAGTACAACTCAAATCAATAGCATTATGCTCATTGCTTATGCTTGGTCTGGCATCATGCTCACAGAAGGAAACGGTAGTGGGCAGTCTGAATGTAATTCCGATGCCTCAGGAAGTAACAGAACAACAGGACGGAAAGCCGTTCGTTATAACTTCGTCTACGGAAATCTACTACCCCGAAGGGAACGAAAAAATGAAGAGAAACGCTGAATTCCTGAAATCATACATCAAGAAAATAACCGGAATAGAAGTAAAGACAACCACATCGGAAGGGAAAAACAGCATTGCGCTAAAGCTTGACAGTTCTGTAGGACAGAAAGAAGGATATGAAATGACTGTAAATTCCGATAACATTACCATAAAGGGCAGTACGGAAGCCGGGGTATTCTATGGAATACAGACACTGCACAAGGCTATGCCAATTACCGGAGGAAAGGAAATTCCGGCTATTCCATGTGGAGAAGTAAAAGACTATCCGAGATTCGGCTTCAGAGGATTCATGATTGATGTGGGAAGACACTATTTCACCACAGATTATCTAAAGGAAATCATTGACATGGCGGCTCTACACAATATTAACTATTTCCACTGGCATCTCACAGAAGACCAGGGATGGAGAATAGAGATAAAGAAATATCCGAAACTTACAGAAATAGGCTCAATCAGAAAGGAGACTATTACGGCACCTGGAAGCGGAGAATACGACGGAAAGCCTGTAAGCGGTTTCTATACACAGGAGGAGGCAAAGGAAATAGTAAGATATGCAGCCGAAAGATATATCACAGTAATTCCGGAAATTGACATGCCGGGACACATGCTTGCCGCTCTGGCATCATATCCCGAATTAGGTTGTACCGGAGGACCGTACGAGGTTCCAACACAGTTCGGAGTTTTCGAAGAGGTATTGTGCGGAGGTAATGAAAAGACACTCCAGTTCGCTAAAGACGTCATAAACGAAATCATGGAAATTTTCCCATCGCCGTATATACATATCGGAGGAGACGAATGTCCGAAGAAATTCTGGAAGACATGTCCAAAATGTCAGGGAAAGATCAAAGAACTCGGACTGAAGGATACAAAGATGCATACCAAGGAAAATCAGCTGCAGGCATGGTTCATGGGAGAAGTCGAGAAGGAAATACAGGCCAAGGGAAGGAAAATGCTGGCATGGGATGAAATTCTTGAGGGAAATCCGGCAAAGACCACTACTGTAATGGCATGGACCGGACCAAAGGCAAGAGTAAGGTCGGCAGAACAGGGATACAGCACTATAGCATGTCCTATAACACATCTGTACTTCAGCAATCCGGGATACAACAGGCTTAAGGGAATAAGCAGTGTTGAAAGGGTGTATAATTTCGAACCGGTACCAGAAGAGGTAAGCAAGGAACAGAAAGGCAACATTATAGGGGCACAGGGATGTATCTGGACAGAATGGACAAAGGACAGTGTCAAGATGGAATGGCAGATGATGCCAAGAATAGCGGCACTGGCGGAAATACAATGGACAGACCCACAGAAAAAGAACCTCGAATCTTTCCTTAAGAGACTGAGACACCAGATTGACATATATACTGTATACGGATACAATTACAAACAGGATATAGAAGATGTCAGCATAGGCATAAAAGCTGGAGAAGACGGAAAGGCGGAAGTTACAATGTCGACTTTCGATAACGCTGAGGTGTATTATACTGTTGACGGTTCTGAACCGGACAAATCATCATTAAAGTATCAGGGACCGTTCACTATAGAAAGTGAATGCACCATAAAGGCTGTGGCTGTAAGAAAGGACTGTGCCGCAAAAGCCGGAAAAGATACTGAAGCCGAAAGGATTAGTGGAACTTCACAGGAGAATGTGAATTTCAACATGGCCACAATGCGTCCTATAACACTGAACAAGGAATCTGACGCGAACTATACATTCAAGGGTAAGTCAATACTGAATGACGGTCTGTACGGAGACGGAAACTACAGGTCGGGAAGATATATGGGATTCTACGGAAATGACCTTGACGCGACTGTCGACCTTCAGGCTGAAAAGGAGATATCATCGGTATTCATCGGCACATATCTGGTTCCCGGAGACTATATTTTCGGACTGAAGGGTATGGAGATATACACATCGACAGACGGAAGCAGCTTCGAGAAGATTGCATCAAAGGATTTTCCGGTACTTGAAAAAGGAAGCAAAAACAATGTGGAGAAAACATACTCGGTTGATTTCAACAAAACTAAAGCAAGATATGTAAGGATTGTGGGAAAATCTACAGGCGTACTACCACAATGGCATAACGGAGCCGGAAAGACATGCTTCCTGTTCGTTGATGAAATTGGAGTGAACTGAGAAAGACGGAAATCCAGTTCTATATACTATATTAATATATAATATAATACATAATGAAATAATTAATTTGACTGTTAATATATAAAGAACAAGAAAATGAGAAATAAAGGACAGTACCTCCCGGTTTATATCGCGGGAGCTGCAGCAATAATGGCTGCCACAGCAACTTCATGCACAGGTGAACAGAAGCAGGAGAAGACACAGCAATACAACATCGTATATATTATGACCGACGACCATACGGCACAGATGATGAGCTGCTATGACAACCGATATGTGCAGACTCCTAACCTGGACAGAATAGCCAAAGAAGGAGTCAGATTTACCAACAGTTTTGTAGCAAATTCATTGAGCGGCCCGAGCAGGGCATGTATGTTTACCGGAAAGCACAGTCATGCAAACGGGTTCTATGATAATACCACCTGTGTGTTCGACGGGTCTCAGCAGACAATGCCTAAACTGCTGCAGAAAGCAGGCTACCAGACTGCAATCATAGGAAAATGGCATCTCGAAAGTCTGCCTACAGGTTTCGACTACTGGGAGATACTTCCGGGACAGGGAGACTACTACAACCCGAGATTCATAGAAATGAACAACGATACTATTACTGAAAAGGGATATCTTACAAACATAATTACCGACAAGAGCATAAACTGGCTGGAAAATCAGAGAGACAACAGCAAGCCTTTCTGCCTGTTTGTCCATCATAAGGCATGCCACCGAAACTGGCTTCCGGAAATGAAATACCTTGCAGAATACGAAGACAAGACATTCCCTCTTCCAGACAATTTCTATGACGATTACGAAGGAAGAGAAGCGGCAAAGACTCAGGAGATGAGCATATATGAAGATATGGACATAATGTACGATACAAAGATGTACAGACCGGAAGGCGATACACCTTTAAAAGCCACATACGAGTCTTTTATCGGAAGACTTGATCCTGAGGACAGAAAGAAGTACGACGAGTTCTATCAGCCTATTATAGACGAGTTCTACAAAAAGAATCCGAAGGGAAAGGAACTTGCCGAATGGAAATATCAGAGATATATGAGGGACTATGCAAAGGTACTTAAGTCGTTCGACGATAATGTAGGAAGACTGCTTGACTATCTTGAACAGAAAGATATGCTGAAGAATACACTCATTGTATATACATCAGACCAGGGATTCTACATGGGAGAACACGGATGGTTCGACAAGCGATTCATGTACGAGGAATCAATGAGAACTCCACTTATAATGCGTCTGCCAGACAATATGGAAAAGAAGGCCAAGGGAGACATCGCACAGATGGTACAGAACATTGACTATGCACCTACATTCCTGGATATTGCAGGAGCTGAAATCCCGGAAGATATTCAGGGAGTATCACTGATGCCACTACTTAAGGGTGAAAAGCCGGAAAACTGGAGAAAATCTCTATATTATCACTTCTATGAATACCCGGCTGAACACATGGTAAAAAGACATTACGGAGTGCGTACCGAGAGATATAAATTAATTCATTTCTATAATGATATTGATGTTTGGGAACTGTACGACCTGAAGGAAGATCCGAAGGAAATGAATAATCTGTTCGGTAAACCAGGATACGAAAAAATTACTGAAGAACTGAAGGCTGAGCTTGTCAGACTGCAAAAGCAATATAATGACCCTATAGAAGAGAAGTTGAACAGTAAATAAACAATTTGGGTTTGTGAATTACTCATATCATAGACTTTAATAGATTCAGTAAAAAAAGTTCTTCAAATCATTGTTACTCAATATTACTTAATACAAATAAAGAACCAAGGCTGGCCTCGTAAATGAAGTCAGCCTAAGTTTTATTACTTTACATTGTGTAAGCCCAATCGTACCTCAATCAGTCAATGGATTCAATAAGGTAGCTATAGTTTTCTCATCCTACGTGTGGCAGAGAATTTTTGTTATAGTCTACTTTTTCTCTTCGCGTATACTCTCAATAGTTACAATAGTTGCATTTTATACGTGCTTCATCTATAAGAAAAGACATCAAGACAATTTTAATAGCATTAAGGTTCATTATATACGTTCAGGGCGACGAAACATATACAAACATGAGCCGATATTTTGGAGAAACTGAAGTAATTAGATCAAGCGTACATTTAGTAATGCAAGCTGACACAATAAAAAAACCGGGGTTGCTTTCAACCTCGGTTTTTGTTTATATATAGCATTTACAGAATTATTCAGCTTTAGGGGCTTCCTCTGTAGTTGCTTCAGCTTCTGCAACTGGAGCTTCAGTTGCTGCTGCAGATTTCTTAGAACGACGAGTACGAGTAGCTTTCTTAGCCGCTGTCTTAGCCATGTTCTCATTGTAGTCAACAAGTTCGATGAAACACATTTCAGCGTTGTCACCCAAACGATGACCGGTCTTGATAATACGAGTATAACCACCCGGACGATCAGCAACCTTAACAGAGATTTCTTTGAAAAGTTCTGTTACAGCGAACTTGTCCTGCAAGTTGCTAAATACAACACGACGTGAGTTTGTTGTATCTTCTTTTGACTTAGTGATCAATGGCTCAACGAACTTCTTCAAAGCTTTAGCCTTCGCAACAGTCGTAGTGATTCTTTTGTGCTTGATCAAAGAACATGCCATATTTGACAACATAGCGTTTCTGTGAGAAGCAGTACGACCTAAATGGTTAAATTTTTTATTATGTCTCATTTTTTATTCTTTATCTAATTTGTATTTAGAAATATCTGTTCCAAACGTAAGATTCAGACTCTCGAGCAAATCATCAAGCTCAGTGAGCGATTTCTTACCGAAGTTTCTGAACTTAAGAAGGTCAGTCTTGTTGAACTGAACAAGGTCACCAAGAGTCTCAACATCTGCAGCCTTAAGACAGTTGAGGGCACGGACTGAAAGATCCATGTCAACAAGCTTGGTCTTAAGCAACTGACGCATATGAAGTACTTCTTCATCGAATTCTTCATTAGCTTCAGAGTCAGAAGATTCAAGAGTGATTCTTTCATCAGAGAATAGCATGAAGTGGTGTATCAAGATTTTTGCTGCCTCCTTCAATGCATCCTTCGGGTGAATGGAACCATCCGTAGTAATTTCAAGTACAAGCTTCTCGTAGTCAGTTTTCTGTTCTACACGGTAGTTCTCTACTGCATACTTTACATTACGAATCGGAGTATAAATAGAATCGATAGGAATTACATTAACAGCAGTACAGTATTCGCGATTTTCATCAGCTGGTACATAACCACGACCTTTGTTAATTGTAATGTCTATCTGCATAGTTGCTTTTGAGTCTAAATGGCAAATAACCAATTCAGGATTTAACACTTCAAATCCGGTCAGTTGCTTACCGATGTCACCTGCCTTGAATTCTTTTGAATTCTCGATTGTGATGCTGACACTTTCAGTTTCGTATTCGTCAACTATCTGCTTGAATCTTACTTGCTTAAGATTCAAGATAATGTTAGTTACATCTTCCTTTACACCCGGAATAGTCGCAAATTCGTGTTCAACACCTTCAATACGGATAGTATTGATAGCAAAACCTTCCAATGAAGAAAGAAGAATACGGCGTAAAGCATTACCTACGGTAATACCGAAACCGGGTTCAAGCGGACGGAATTCGAATTTCCCGAATTTGGAATCCGCTTCCAACATTAATACTTTATCTGGTTTTTGAAATGCTAATATCGCCATGAAATTAATTATTATTTAGAGTACAATTCAACGATTAAGTGTTCTTTTATGTTTTCAGGAATGTCTGCTCTCTGTGGAACATGCAACATCTTACCAGTCTTAGAGTTTTCATCCCATTCCAACCAAGGGTATTTGCTGTGGTTGAATCCAGCCAATGAGTTAGCGATAACTTCAAGTGACTTAGATCTTTCACGTACACCTACCAACTGACCTGGTTTTACAGCGTAAGAAGGAATGTTAACAACCTTACCGTCTACAGTAATGTGTTTGTGACCTACCAACTGACGAGCTGCAGCACGTGTAGGAGCGATACCCATACGGAACACTACGTTGTCAAGACGACATTCAAGTGCCTGCAACAAAAGTTCACCAGTAATACCATTCTGACTTGCAGCTTTTTCAAACAAGTTGCGGAACTGTTTTTCCAATACACCGTAAGTGTATTTTGCTTTCTGTTTTTCTGCCAACATGACACCGTATTCAGAAGTCTTTCTACGGCGAGTATTACCATGCTGTCCTGGAGGATAGTTTTTCTTAGATAAAACTTTATCTGCTCCGAAGATTGCTTCACCGAATTTACGTGCAATTCTACTTTTTGGTCCAGTATATCTAGCCATTTCTTTATCTAATTTTAATTGTTATTTAATACGGGTGTCTCAATATTATACTCTTCTTCTCTTTGGAGGACGACAACCGTTGTGAGGCAATGGAGTTACATCAATGATTTCTGTAACTTCGATTCCAGCTCCGTGTACGGTTCTGATAGCAGACTCACGTCCGTTACCTGGACCCTTAACGTATGCTTTAACCTTTCTCAAGCCAAGGTCAAATGCTACTTTTGCACAATCCTGTGCAGCCATCTGTGCTGCATAAGGAGTGTTCTTCTTTGAACCTCTAAATCCCATCTTACCTGCTGAAGACCAAGAAATAATCTGACCTTCACTATTTGCTAAAGAAACAATGATGTTATTGAATGATGAATGAACATGCAACTGTCCGTTAGCATCAACCTTCACATTTCTCTTTTTAGCTGCGACTGTTTTTTTTGCCATATCAACAATTATTATTTAGTAGCTTTTTTCTTATTTGCAACTGTTTTCTTTCTTCCCTTACGTGTACGAGCATTGTTCTTAGTGCTCTGTCCTCTAACAGGGAGGCCCAAACGGTGACGAACACCACGATAGCAACCAATATCCATTAATCTCTTAATGTTCAACTGGATTTCTGAACGAAGATCACCTTCTACTTTGAATTCAGCACCAATGATTTCACGGATTTTTGCTGCCTGATCATCTGTCCAGTCCTTAACTTTCAAGTCACGATCTACACCTGCTTTGTCCAAAATCTTTGCTGAACTGCTGCGTCCAATACCATAAATGTATGTTAACGCAATCTCACCTCTCTTATTCTGAGGCAAATCTACACCAACTATTCTTATAGCCATATACTAATTATTTTTTTTGCAAAAATAATAAATTATCCTTGACGTTGTTTATACTTAGGATTTTTCTTGTTAATAACATACAAACGGCCATTACGTCTAACGATCTTGCATTCCGGAGTACGTTTTTTTAATGAAGCTCTTACTTTCATATCTTATATTTGTTTATTTGTATCTAAAAACGATTCTTCCTTTTGACAAATCGTACGGTGACATCTCAACACGTACCTTATCACCCGGAAGGATTTTTATGTAATGCATTCTCATTTTGCCAGAAATGTGTGCGGTAATTTCATGTCCGTTTTCTAGCTCTACACGAAACATTGCGTTCGACAATGCTTCAACTATTGTACCATCTTGTTCTATTGCAGATTGCTTTGCCATATTAAATTGCTTTATCTCCTAATACTTGTTCTATAAATTCAAATGATGAGAGGATATCGGCCTTTCCCATTCCTACGGCAACTGTGTGTTCGTAGTGAGCAGCGAACTTATTATCACAAGTTCTTACCGACCATCTGTCTTCTTCAAGAAATATTTTTCTGTCACCTAATGTTATCATAGGTTCTATCGCTATACACATACCTTTCTTTAAAAGGCTTCCGGAACCTCTGCGTCCGTAATTTGGAACCGCCGGGTCTTCATGCATCTTGCGTCCTATGCCATGTCCTACGAACTCTCTTACTACTCCGTAGCCCTGAGCTTCGCAATGCGACTGGACTGCATAACCTATGTCACCTATTCGTTTACCGTGAACGGCATTTTCGATTCCTTTATAAAGTGCTTCTTTTGTTGTCTTCAAAAGTTGAAGAACTTCAGGAGCAACTTCTCCTACACAGAATGTATAAGCGGAATCACCACAAAATCCGTTAAGTAAAGTACCACAGTCTACCGAAACAATATCACCCTCTTTCAAAGGGATGTCATTTGGAATTCCATGAACAACCTGACTGTTGACCGAAGTACAAAGAGTAGCAGGGAAAGGTGAACCGTATGGATTAGGGAAACCTTTGAAAGTTGGTTCCGCACCATTATCGCGGATAAACTGTTCTGCCACCGAGTCGAGTTGTTTGGTTGTAACACCAGGTTTTATCATTTTAGCGACTTCGGCCAGAGTTCTCCCCACGAGGAGATTACTCTGTCGAAGTAACTCTATTTCTTCATCTGTCTTAAGAATAATCATTGGAGTTATTATTAATAAGCAGCAACATTACCAGAACGACCTCTTATTCTACCGGAGCTCAACAAGCCATCATAATGTCTCATCAATAAGTGACTTTCTACCTGCTGAAGTGTGTCAAGTACTACACCGACCAAGATCAACAAAGAAGTACCTCCGAAGAACTGAGCAAATTCTGCCTGAATACCGAAGTATCCTGCAAAAGCTGGAAGGATTGCAATTATTGCAAGGAAGATTGATCCAGGGAAAGTAATGCGCGACATAATCAAGTCGATATAGTCGGCTGTTGGTTTACCAGGTTTGATACCTGGGATAAAACCATTATTTCTCTTCATATCTTCTGCCATCTGAACCGGATTGATTGTAATTGCAGTATAGAAATAAGTAAATACTATAATTAACAATGCAAAAATCACGTTGTAGGCAAAACTTGTGTGATCAATCAATGCACGCATAATACCAGTAGCGCTGTCTGTATTAGAGAAACCTATAATTGTAATAGGAATAAACATAATAGCCTGAGCAAAAATGATAGGCATTACGTTTGCAGCATTAACTTTAAGAGGTATATACTGACGTGCACCTCCGTATTGTTTGTTGCCGACAATACGCTTAGCATATTGTACTGGAACTTTTCGAACTCCCTGCACCAACAAAATGGCTGCTGCGATTACAGCAAGAAGAGCAACTATTTCAACGATAAACATAATCACACCACCAGTTTCAGTAAGATTCAATCTTGAAACAAGTTCACCACCGAAAGCTTGTGGTAAGCGGGCAATGATACCCACCATAATGATTAAGGAAATACCGTTACCAATACCTTTGTCTGTGATTCTTTCACCGAGCCACAAGACAAACATACTGCCTGCTGCCAAAATGATGGTAGAAGTAATTATAAAGAAAGTCCAATCTAATGAAGCATTAAGAGCAGGACCTGCCTGGAACTTCAAGTTGATAAGATAAGAAGGAGCCTGGAAAACTAAGATAATCAGTGTTAATATACGAGTATATTGATTGATTTTTCTTCTGCCGCTCTCACCTTCACGCTGAAGCTTCTGGAAATAAGGAACTGCTATAGCCAACAGCTGAATCACGATGGATGCAGAGATATATGGCATGATTCCCAATGCAAAGATAGACGCATTAGAGAAAGCTCCACCAGAAAACATGTTCAACAAAGCAAGTAGACCTTCGCTAGTTTGCTCGTGCAATTTAGACAACATTTCAGGGTTAATTCCCGGAAGAACCACGAAAGAACCTAAACGGTAAATTGCAACAAACAATATAGTAATGAGGATCCGTTTTCTCAGATCCTCAATATTCCATATATTTTTTAATGTTTCAATAGATTTTCTCATTTAATCAGAGTTTTACTGCATTACCACCAGCGGCTTCGATTGCAGCTACTGCGCTCTTAGAGAAAGCATTTGCTTCTACATCAAGCTTAGTAGTTAAACTACCGTTACCAAGAACTTTCACTAATTGGTTAGAAGAAATGAAACCAGCTTCGATCAATTCGTTGATACCAACTTTAGTAAGATTCTTAGCTTCAGCTAAGCTCTGGATAGTATCAAGGTTGATTGCTTTGTATTCAACACGGTTGATATTCTTGAAACCAAACTTCGGAACACGACGCTGAAGAGGCATCTGACCACCTTCGAAACCGATCTTCTTAGAATAACCAGATCTAGATTTTGCTCCTTTGTGTCCTCTTGTTGAAGTACCGCCTAAACCTGAACCAGCACCACGGCCAACTCTTTTTCTAGTCTTGACAGAACCTTTTGCAGGACTTAAACTATTTAAATTCATATTGTAAATTCGTTTATTATTAACAATATATTACTTAACGATTTGAACTAGATGTTTAACCTTCTCAATCATACCAAGGATTGATGGAGTTTCTTCGTGTTCAACCACACGATTCATCTTACGAAGACCAAGTGCATCCAAAGTTCTCTTCTGATCTGCAGGAGCACCAATTCTACTCTTTACTTGTTTAATCTTTATAGTTGACATGTTCTTCCTCCTTATCCTCTAAATACTTTATCCAAACTTACACCTCTGTTCTGAGCAACCATGCGAGCATCTCTCATTTCAGCCAAAGCATTGATAGTAGCCTTAACCAAGTTGTGAGGGTTAGAAGAACCTTTAGACTTAGCCAAAACGTCAGTAATACCAACACTTTCCAAAACAGCACGCATCGCACCACCGGCTACCACTCCGGTACCAGTTGAAGCTGGCTTGATGAATACTTCAGCACCACCGAACTTTGCAGTCTGTTCGTGAGGAACAGTACCTTTCAATACAGGAACACGTACAAGGTTTTTCTTTGCAGCTTCAACACCTTTAGCGATTGCTGCAGTTACTTCACCTGCTTTACCAAGTCCCCAACCGATGATACCATCTTCGTTACCTACTACTACAATAGCTGAGAAACTGAAAGTTCTACCACCTTTTGTAACTTTAGTAACACGGTTGATAGCAACCAATCTATCTTTTAATTCAATATCGTTAGTGATCTTAACTCTATTATTAACTGCCATAATTCATTAAAATTTAAGTCCACCGTTACGAGCAGCATCAGCTACTTCTTTTACTCTCCCATGATACAAGTAACCATTACGGTCGAATACGACAGTCGTAATACCAGCTTCCTGAGCTTTCTTAGCGATCAATTCACCAACTTTAGCTGCCTGTTCTTTCTTAGGGCATGCCTCCATACCAAGAGAAGAAGCTGCCGCAAGTGTTTTACCATTCAAATCGTCGATAACTTGAACGTAAATCTGCTTGTTACTTCTAAATACACTCATACGCGGACGTTCAGGAGTACCTGAAATTTTGTTGCGTACTCTATATTTGATCTTAATTCGTCTTTCTATTTTTGTTGTCATAATTATACGTATTTAAGTGAATTATTTAGCACCAGCTGACTTACCAGACTTTCTACGAATTTCTTCGCCAACAAACTTAATACCTTTTCCTTTATAAGGTTCAGGCTTACGGAAAGAACGTATTTTTGAACAAACCTGACCGAGCAGCTGTTTGTCACAAGATTCCAAAATTATAAGAGGGTTCTTATTTCTTTCAGATTTAGTTTCAACCTTTACTTCAGGTGGCAACTGGAAGAAAATATTGTGTGTGTAACCCAAAGCGAAATCAATGATATTACCATTGTTTGAAGCACGGTAACCAACACCGACAAGTTCCAATTCTTTCTTGTAACCTTCAGAAACACCTACAACCATGTTATGAACCAAAGCACGGTACAAACCATGGAATGCATGACGCTGCTTAACGTTATCAAGCATTGCGTTTTCATTTTCTGTCAACACCACGTGTCCGTCTGCGATTTCTACATTGATAGAAGGATCAACAAACTGACTCAACTCACCTTTAGGGCCTTTTACGTTAACGACGTTGTCCTTAAGAGTAACTGTTACTCCAGCAGGAATACTAATAGGTAATTTACCAATTCTTGACATTGCTTATCCTCCTACAATTAATATACATAGCAAAGAACTTCACCACCGATCTTAAGTTCAGCAGCCTCTTTGTTTGTCATTACACCTTTGGAAGTAGATATAATAGCAATACCTAATCCATTAATAACTCTCGGCATGTCTTTGTAGCCAGTATACTTACGCATACCTGGAGTAGAAACTCTTTCAAGCTTCTTGATAGCGTTAACCTTGTTAACGGCATCATACTTCAAAGCAACTTTAATAGTTCCCTGAGGACCGTCTTCTACAAACTTGTAGTTAAGAATGTAACCTTTGTCAAAAAGGATCTTAGTGATCTCTTTCTTCAAATTTGATGCAGGTACTTCCACTACTCTGTGCTTAGCACTAATTGCATTTCTCAATCTTGTGAGATAATCTGCTATTGGATCTGTCATAAAATAAAATTGTTAAATTAATCAGGACTACCCTGACAATATTTAATAATAAGAAAATTTTTACCAGCTAGCTTTCTTAACGCCTGGGATTAAACCGTTAGAAGCCATTTCACGGAACTGAATACGTGAAATACCGAACTGACGCATATAACCTTTTGGACGACCAGTAAGTTTGCAACGGTTGTGCAAACGGATTGGGTTAGCGTTCTTAGGCAAAGCCTGCAATTTCTGAGCAGCTTCGAAAGCTTCAGCAGGATCACCTGTGTTTACGATCTTCTTCAGCGCAGCACGCTTCTCAGCATATCTTGCTACAAGTTTAGCTCTTCTTACTTCGCGAGCTTTCATTGATTCTTTTGCCATAGCTTATCAATCTTTTTTAGCGTTTTTAAACGGTAAACCGAATTCTTTCAAAAGAGCATAACCTTCTTCGTCAGTCTTGGCAGTAGTAACAAATGTGATGTTCATACCCAAGAGTTTAGAAATACTGTCGATATTGATTTCAGGGAAGATAATCTGTTCCTGAATACCCAAAGTATAGTTACCTCTACCATCAAACTTGCTTTCGATACCTTTGAAGTCGCGGATACGAGGCAAAGCAACGCGAACAAGTTTTTCAAGGAATTCGTACATTCTTTCACGACGCAAAGTTACCATAACACCGATAGGCATTTTCTTACGCAACTTGAAGTTTGCGATATCTTTGCGAGAAACAGTTGCAACAGCTTTCTGACCAGTGATAGCAGTCAACTCATTGATTGCAACGTCGATGATCTTCTTATCAGCTACAGCCATACCCAATCCCTGATTGATAACAATCTTCTTAAGAACTGGGATCTGCATTGTTGAAGAGTACTGGAACTGATTCTTCAATGCCGGAGCTATACGCTCTGCATATTCTTTCTTAAGGCTTGCAGTATTACTCATTTATTAGATCTCCTCTCCTGATTTTTTAGCATAACGAACAAATGTTCTTCCGTCAGAACTTTCTCTTCTACCAACACGTGTTGGCTTACCTGTTTTAGGATCAACAGGATTCAGGTTTGAGATGTGAATAGGAGCTTCCTGCTTCACAATACCACCCTGAGGATTTTTAGCGTTAGGCTTAGTACTCTTAGATACCATGTTGATACCTTCAACCAAAGCACGTCCTTCCTTAACTAGGACCTTCAATACGCGGCCAGTTTTACCTTTTTCTGATCCAGAGTTTACGTAAACTGTATCGCCTTTTTTAATATGTAATTTACTCATTACTTAAATCTTTTACAAATTAAAGTACTTCAGGTGCCAATGAAACAACTTTCATGTTAGCGTTACGCAATTCTCTTGCTACCGGACCAAAGATACGACTTCCTCTAATTTCACCTGCGTTATTCAACAACACACAAGCATTATCATCAAAACGAATGTAAGAACCGTCAGCACGACGAATCTCTTTCTTAGTACGTACGATTAGCGCTTTAGATACGGCACCTTTTTTAACATCACTCGAAGGGATTACACTCTTTATTGAAACTACAATAACATCCCCAACAGAGGCATAGCGTCTTTTTGTACCGCCCAAAACGCGAATACAAAGAGCTTCCTTTGCACCACTGTTGTCACACACTGTAAGTCTTGATTCTGTTTGTATCATGATTACTTAGCTCTTTCAATAATTTCAACTAATCTCCATCTCTTTGTTTTGCTCAACGGACGAGTTTCCATAATACGTACTGTATCTCCAGGAAGACATTCGTTCTTTTCATCGTGAGCATGGTATTTTTTCGTTTTACTAACGAACTTACCATATATAGGGTGTTTCTCCTTAAACTTAGCAGCAACAGTAATGGTCTTGTCCATTTTGTTGCTAACTACAACACCAGTTCTTTCTTTTCTTAAATTTCTAACTTCCATGTGGACCATTATTATTTGTTAAGTTCTCTCTGACGCAATTCTGTCTTCATACGTGCGATAGTCTTACGCAACTGTTTAATTTGAGCAGGGTTTGCCAACGGAGAGATTGAATGATTCAAAACCATCTGATTGTAATTGGCTTCTTCAGTTTTGATTCTTTCTGCCAATTCGCTTGTAGCTATTTCTCTAATTTCTGCAATCTTCATATCTCAATTAAGCATTTTGACTTGCGTCGTAATCACGTCTAACAATAAACTTAGTTGTAACAGGAAGTTTCTGTGCTGCAAGGCGCAGAGCTTCTTTTGCTATTTCGAATGGAACTCCTTCAACTTCAATCAGGATACGACCTGGAGTTACAGGAGCAACGAAACCTTCTGGAGAACCTTTACCCTTACCCATACGTACGTCGGCTGGTTTACGAGTAATTGGTTTATCAGGGAAAATACGAATCCATATCTGACCCTGACGCTGCATATATCTTGTTACAGCAATACGAGCTGCTTCAATCTGACGTCCAGTGATCCATTTAGTCTGCAATGACTTGATACCAAAAGTACCGAAAGCCAGCTGATGTCCTCTCTGGGCATTACCTTTAGCGCTACCTTTCTGCTGTCTTCTGAATTTTGTCTTTTTCGGTTGTAACATAATTCCTAAAATTCAAATTCGTTAGCGATTGTTGTTTTTCTTTTTGCGGAAGTTCTTTCCACCATTATTTCCACCGTTGTTAGGACGGCCTGTTTCTTTAGTCTGAGTAAAGTTTGGAGCCAACTCACGTTTGCCATAAACTTCACCACGGCAAATCCATACCTTAATACCAAGCAAACCAACTTTAGTCAAAGCTTCAGCATGACAATAGTCGATATCTGCACGGAAAGTATGCAATGGAGTACGTCCTTCCTTGTACATTTCAGAACGAGCCATTTCAGCTCCATTCAAACGACCAGAGATAAGAACCTTGATACCTTCAGCGCCCATACGCATTGTGTTAGCAATAGCAGTCTTGATAGCGCGGCGGTATGCAATCTTACCTTCTACCTGGCGAGCGATGTTATTTGCAACAATCACAGCGTCCAATTCAGGTTTCTTAACTTCGAAGATATTGATCTGGATATCCTTATCGGTAATCTTCTTCAATTCTTCTTTCAACTTATCAACTTCTTGACCACCTTTACCGATGATAATTCCTGGGCGAGCAGTGCATACAGTGATTGTCACCAATTTCAGAGTGCGTTCAATTACAATTCTTGAAACGCTTGCCTTAGCAAGTCTGGCATTCAAGTACTTACGGATTTTGCTATCTTCCAGCAAAGCGTCACCATAATTTTTGCCACCGTACCAATTTGAATCCCATCCTCTGATAATTCCTAAACGGTTGCTTATCGGATTAACTTTCTGTCCCATCTACTCTTAATTTTGATTATCATTAGTATTCTTTGTATCAACGAACAAAGTTACGTGATTTGAGCGTTTGCGAATTCTGTAACCTCTACCCTGTGGAGCTGGTCTCATTCTTTTAAGAGTTGCACCACCATCAACAAAAATCTTTGTTACAAACAATTCACCGCTTTCAGCTTTACGTTCGTTTTTCTGTTCCCAGTTAGCAATAGCAGAGCGTAACAATTTTTCCACTCTTGCAGAAGCTTCTTTAGAAGAAAACTTCAGTACACCAAGTGCTCTGTTCACTTCCATACCACGAATCATATCAGCAACTAGACGCATCTTACGTGGAGAAGTAGGAACATTCTGCAACTTAGCAAAATACATGGTTTTAAGGGCTTCTTTTCTTTTTTCAGCCGATATTCTTTTTCTTGCTCCCATTATTTATTACTTTATTATTTTTCAAATAATTTCCTGTTATTTTTTCTTATTACCGGCATGACCACGGAAAGTACGAGTTGGAGCAAATTCTCCCAACTTGTGTCCTACCATGTTTTCTGTAACATAAACAGGAATAAATTTGTTACCGTTATGAACTGCAATAGTATGCCCTACGAAATCAGGCGAAATCATTGAAGCTCTAGCCCAAGTCTTAACAACTGATTTCTTGCCGCTTTCATTCATAGCGAGCACCTTGTTTTCCAGTTTTACATTAATATATGGACCTTTTTTTAATGAACGACTCATAATTTACTCAATTAATCAGTTATTACTTTCTTCTCTCAATTATATACTTAGAAGACTGTTTCTTAGGTGCTCTAGTCTTCAAGCCCTTAGCATACAAGCCTGTACGTGATCTTGGGTGACCTCCTGACTGACGTCCTTCACCACCACCCATTGGGTGATCCACTGGGTTCATAACAACACCACGGTTATGTGGGCGACGACCCAACCAGCGTGAACGACCTGCTTTACCTGAAGCTTCAAGAGCATGGTCAGAGTTACCAACGCTACCGATACTAGCTTTACAAGAACTCAAGATTTGTCTTACTTCACCAGAAGGCAATTTGATAACACAGTATTTACCTTCACGAGAAGTCAACTGAGCAAAGTTACCAGCCGATCTTACCAAAGCTGCACCCTGTCCTGGACGTAATTCAATATTGTGAATTACAGTACCTACTGGGATGTTTTCGAGCGGAAGTGCGTTACCAATCTCAGGCGCTGCAGTCGCTCCAGACATCAAAGTGCTGCCAACTTGCAATCCATTAGGAGCAATGATATAACGTTTTTCACCATCAGCGTAGTACAAAAGAGCGATACGAGCCGAACGGTTTGGATCATACTCGATTGTTTTAACTACTGCTGGAACACCGTCTTTATTTCTCTTGAAGTCGATCAAACGGAATTTTCTCTTATGACCACCGCCGATGTAGCGCATTGTCATTTTACCTACGTGGTTACGACCACCAGTAGAACGCTTACCATATACAAGAGATTTCTCTGGTACCGATGCAGTAATTTCTTCAAAAGTACCAATAATTTTGTGTCTCTGCCCCGGTGTTGTGGGCTTAAATTTACGTACTGCCATCTTTTATTTAAATATTGCTGTAAAAATCAATAGTATCACCTTCTTTCAATGTTACAATTGCTTTCTTGTAAGCATTTGTACGACCATTGATAAGACCTGATTTAGTATAACGGCTTTTATTTTTACCTGCGTAGCGGATAGTGTTTACATCAACTACAGTCACGTTATACAAAGCTTCGATTTCGCTCTTAATCTGTAATTTGTTAGCTTCAGGACGAACAATGAATCCGAAACGGTTGAACTTTTCGGTAATTGCAGTCATTTTTTCTGTAACCAACGGTTTAATAATCATTCCCATTTTACTAAGCCTCCTTTAATTATTTAACTAAGGTTTCCTCGATAGCTTTCAATGCACTCTCAGTAACAACAAGAGTTTCTGCATTCAATACTGAGTAAGTATTTAACGCAGAAGCAATTGCTAAATTTGTACGCTCTAAGTTACGAGCAGACAAATATACGTTTTTATTTGCTTCCGGCAAAACCATAAGCAGCTTTTTACCAGCTACTTTAAGATTATTCACAACATTTACGAATTCTTTAGTTTTTGGAGCTTCAAAAGTGAAGTCTTCAACTACTATAATGTTGTTTGCCTGTGCCTTATAAGCCAAAGCAGATTTACGAGCCAAAGCCTTAACTTTCTTGTTAAGCTTGAACCAGTAATCGCGTGGTTTAGGACCAAATACACGAGCACCACCTACCAAAAGTGGAGAGTTAATATCACCGCGACGTGCACCGCCACCACCTTTCTGACGACCCAATTTACGAGTAGAACCGCTAATTTCGCTTCTTTCTTTTGACTTGTGAGTTCCCTGGCGCTGGTTAGCCATGTACTGCTTAACATCAAGATAGATAGCGTGATCATTTGGTGTAATACCGAAGACAGCTTCATTAAGAGCTACCTTTCTTCCAGTATCTTCACCTTTAATATTTAATACGTTAACTTCCATTATTTCTCAATTATTACGATTGAACCTTTGCATCCTGGAACAGAACCCTTGATAAGAAGCAAGTTGTGTTCAGGGATAACTTTTAATACCTGCAAGTTGTGAGTAGTTACTCTGTCACCACCCATTTGTCCACCCATGCGCATTCCTTTGAATACTTTTGCAGGGTAAGAACAAGCACCGATAGAACCCGGTTTACGAGCGCGGTTGTGCTGACCGTGAGTAGTCTGACCTACACCACCAAAACCATGGCGTTTTACAACACCCTGGAAACCTTTACCTTTAGAAGTACCGATAACATCTACATAAGCAGTGTCATTGAACAATTCTACAGTAATAGTGTCACCTAAATTCAATTCTTCTGAGAAATCTTTGAACTCGGCCAAGTGTCTCTTTGGAGTTACACCAGCTTTCTTAAAGTGTCCCATCAAAGGTTTTGTAGTATGCTTTTCTTTCATGTCCTGGAAACCTACCTGAACAGCAGCATAACCATCTTTTTCTACACTCTTAATCTGAGTAACTACACAAGGACCAGCTTCGATAACAGTGCATGGTACATTCTTACCATCAGCACTGAAAACGGATGTCATTCCGATTTTCTTTCCTAATAATCCTGGCATTTCAGTTAAATTTTAATTGATTAAACTTTAATTTCTACTTCTACCCCACTTGGTAATTCTAATTTCATCAAAGCGTCTACAGTCTTAGCTGTTGAGCTATAGATGTCGATAAGTCTCTTATAAGAAGACAATTCAAACTGTTCGCGTGACTTCTTGTTAACGAAAGTCGAACGGTTTACAGTAAAGATACGTTTGTGAGTTGGCAATGGAATAGGACCGCTAACAATAGCACCTGTAGCCTTCACAGTTCTTACAATCTTTTCTGCTGACTTGTCTACCAAGTTGTGATCGTAAGATTTCAGTTTAATTCTGATTTTCTGACTCATTGTTAAATTTTTAATTAATTATTATTGATAAGATGAAGCATGAGGGCTAAGAGTCATTCGCTAGCCCTCATAGGCTTCAAGATATTTTTATTTTAAGTATAAACCTAATTATACCAAGTCTACACGACCTTTAACTTCTTCCAATACAGTCTTAGCTATAGAGCTTGATACCTGAGCATGGTGATCATAAGTCATTGAAGATGTAGCACGACCAGAAGTAATAGTACGCAAAGCAGTTACATAACCGAACATTTCAGCCAATGGAACCATTGCTTTAACGATACGTGCACCTGAACGGCTTGATTCCATACCTTCAACCTGTCCACGACGCTTGTTCAAGTCACCGATAACATCACCCATGTTTTCTTCAGGAGTTACAACTTCAAGTTTCATGATAGGTTCCATAAGAACTGGACCTGCCTTAGCACAAGCATTCTTGTAAGCCTGAATAGCACAGATTTCGAATGACAACTGGTCAGAGTCAACTGGGTGGAATGAACCATCCTTCAAAACTACCTTCAAAGAGTCAAGAGGGAATCCAGCCAACACACCATTCTTCATTGCAGTAGTGAAACCTTTCTGTACTGAAGGGATAAATTCCTTAGGTACGTTACCACCCTTAACTTCGTCGATGAACTGAAGACCGCCTTGTTTGAAGTCTTCGTCAACTGGACCGATTGTTACGATGATATCAGCAAACTTACCACGACCACCAGACTGTTTCTTATAAACTTCACGAAGTTCAACAGTCTTAGTAATAGCTTCCTTATAGTTAACCTGAGGACGACCCTGGTTACATTCAACCTTGAATTCACGTTTCAAACGGTCGATAATGATATCCAAGTGAAGCTCACCCATACCTGAGATAACTGTCTGACCTGTCTGTTCGTCAGTCTTAACAGTAAATGTTGGGTCTTCTTCAGCAAGTTTAGCCAAACCGTTAGAAAGTTTGTCAAGGTCTTTCTGAGTCTTAGGTTCAACTGCGATACCGATAACTGGTTCTGGGAAGTCCATAGACTCAAGAACGATTGGAGCAGTTTCGTCACACAAAGTATCACCAGTACGGATATCTTTGAAACCAACACCTGCACCTATATCACCAGCGCTGATAACTTCAACTGGGTTCTGCTTGTTAGAGTGCATCTGGAACAAACGAGAAACACGTTCTTTCTTACCTGAACGAGAGTTGAATATATAAGAACCAGCTTCAATCTTACCAGAGTAAACACGGAAGAAAGTAAGACGACCTACATATGGGTCAGTTGCAATCTTAAATGCAAGAGCTGAAGTTTTTTCATCTTCACTTGGTTTACGATCTTCTTCTGCACCTGTTGATGGATTTGTACCAATAATATTTGGAGTATCCAATGGAGAAGGCAAGAATGCACATACATAGTCAAGCAAAGTCTGAACACCCTTATTCTTGAAAGAAGAACCACAGAACATTGGAACGATATCCATCTTCAAAGTTCCTGCACGCAAAGCACGCAAAATTTCTTCTTCAGTAATAGTTGAAGGATCGTCGAAATACTTTTCCATCAAAGCTTCGTCGAACTCAGCTACCTTTTCAAGCATCTTATCTCTCCATTCCTGAGCTTCGTCAATCAAGTTTGCAGGGATATCTTCAACATCATAATCAGCACCCATTGTTTCATCGTGCCATACGATAGCTTTCATCTTGATAAGGTCAACTACACCTTTGAAAGTTTCTTCAGCACCGATTGGAATAACAACCGGACATGGGTTAGCACCCAAAACATCCTTCATCTGACGAACAACTTCGAAGAAGTCTGCACCAGAACGGTCCATTTTATTTACATAACCGATACGAGGTACGTTATACTTATCAGCCTGGCGCCATACAGTTTCTGACTGTGGTTCAACACCACCTACAGCACAATAAGCAGCAACAGCACCATCAAGAACACGCAAAGAGCGTTCTACTTCGGCAGTAAAGTCAACGTGTCCCGGAGTGTCGATCAAGTTAATTTTGTAAGTATTGCCCGCATACTTCCAACGAGTAGTAGTTGCAGCAGAAGTAATAGTAATACCACGTTCCTGCTCCTGCTCCATCCAGTCCATTGTAGCTGCACCATCATGAACTTCACCGATTTTGTGAGTAAGACCAGTGTAGAACAAGATACGTTCTGAAGTTGTTGTTTTACCAGCATCGATGTGAGCCATGATACCGATATTACGGGTCAAATGCAAATCCTGTTTAGCCATTTTAATACGTAATTATAAATTATTACTTGATTAGAATCTGAAGTGAGCGAATGCACGGTTAGCTTCAGCCATACGGTGCATATCTTCTTTACGTTTGAAAGCACCACCCTGTTCGTTGTATGCATCAAGGATTTCAGCAGCCAACTTATCAGCCATAGTCTTACCACCACGTTTACGAGCGAACAAGATCAAGTTCTTCATAGAGATTGACTCTTTACGTTCAGGACGGATTTCAGTAGGAACCTGGAAAGTAGCACCACCAATACGGCGAGACTTAACTTCCAACTGAGGAGTTACATTATCAAGCGCTTTTTTCCAAACTTCCAAAGCTGAAGTTTCTTCTGCAGGCAACTTAGAGCCAACTGTATTCAGCGCTTTGTAGAATATTTCGTAAGATGTGTTCTTCTTACCATCATACATCAGATGGTTTACAAATTTAGAAACCTTCTGATCGTTAAATACTGGATCCGGAAGGATCACACGTTTTTTTGGTTTTGCTTTTCTCATTTTGTTTGACAAATTATGTTTAGTTTGGGGCTGCACCTCTGTTTGCTTCAACATCTCCTCCGAGACATTTACTCAACCTTAAAGCTTTTCCAACAAACCAAAACGAAATTAATAAAGTCTTTTCTTTAAAGGATTGTACTCAGCTAAGATTATTTCTTCTTTCCTTTAGCTGCTGCTGGAGCCTGTCCTGGTTTAGGACGTTTTGCACCATATTTAGAACGTCTCTGTGTACGGCCAGCAACACCTGCTGTATCTAATGTACCACGAACGATGTGATAACGTACACCTGGAAGGTCTTTAACACGACCACCACGAACCAATACGATTGAGTGTTCCTGCAAGTTGTGTCCTTCTCCTGGGATGTATGAGTTAACTTCCTTAGAGTTTGTCAGACGCACACGAGCAACTTTACGCATTGCTGAGTTAGGTTTCTTTGGAGTAGTTGTGTAAACACGTACACAAACGCCGCGTCTCTGAGGACAAGAGTCCAAAGCTGGCGACTTACTTTTCTCAACCAAAACCGTTCTTCCTTTTCTTACTAACTGTTGAATAGTAGGCATTTTGTTTGATTTTTAAATTTATATATATTGTTTATTTCGATTTCCAATCCTAAAGCGAAACTACATATTTCGGGTTGCAAAGGTACAAATAAGTTTTTAAAACACAAATGGTTTTGCAAATAAAAAAGGCCCATTTCATCAAAATATTGATAAAATGAGCCTTTTGTGTCGGTTTTTATATTTTTTTAAGCTTCTCCTTTGAAATCATTCAATGGAGGAACGAATGTTTTGCCATTTGGATCTTGAGCCTGCTGTTCTTCTGGCATGCGAATTGTTCCGAAGTTCTTTTCAAACTTAACAATATTATCTTGCAAAGCAAACATCAAACGTTTAGCGTTTTCGGGAGTCATAACTACACGTGACTGAACATTTGCTTTTGGTAAGCCTGGCAATAATGAAACAAAGTCTACTATAAATTCTGAAGTAGAGTGAGTAATGATTGCTAGATTAGCATAAGTACCTTTTGCTACTTCTTCTTTTAATTCAATCTGAAGTTGATTATTTTTAGTTTCTTTTTCCATGATATTTAAAATTAAAATTTATGTTATTATTGTGTTTTTATAAATCATTGGCAAAAGTATACAAAATATTGTATCCTACAAGAGTTTTTTATAAAAAAATGAGTATCGACAATAATTATACCAATTATATCTTCATATATTTCAAGTTTAATACACCGAGTTTTATTATTTTACAAAATAATTTTCATTACCATATAAACAATCTGATAAAAATAATTAGAAATTAAACTATAAAAAATTATATGGTGATACCAAACGACCTACATATTTCAACAATTAATAAAGAATATGAGCCTTTTTACGACAAAATCAGAAATAAATTCTTAATAAATTAAAAATTAGCAATTAAAAATACCGTATTTTTAAATTAATTCATATATTTGCATTGTAATTATTGAAGATGGAATATAACATTCATAATTATAACCCGTACCTCTCAAATTAGTTTAAACTACACAAACATGAATAGAACTCACACTCTATTCAAAAAAAAAATCACATTCACTTGTTTTTCATTCATTTTAAGCTGCCGTAAAACCATACGGCAGCTTTTTTTTATTATTTGTAGCATTAAAAGAACAAAATGCCGTAAATAAGAAAGAGCAGTATACAGTGCCTGAAATAAAGCACCATATACTGCTCTTCGCTTATATAATATAATGTATAAGTATTATTCTAATCCATTATAATCAAGTACATTCTTTTTATTTGCCAAGATTCTGTCATATTCATCTTTAGAACCAACAACAATCTTTTCAAATTCACGCTGACCTGTACCGGCAGGAATCAAGTGACCGCAAATAACATTTTCCTTCATACCTTCAAGACGATCGACCTTACCGTTGATTGCAGCTTCATTCAGAACCTTAGTTGTTTCCTGGAATGATGCAGCAGACATAAAGCTTGAAGTCTGAAGTGCTGCTCTTGTAATACCCTGAAGTATCTGAGTTGATGTAGCAGGAACTGCATCACGAACTTGTACCAACTTCATGTCACGACGCTTCAACATACTGTTTTCATCGCGCAACTTGCGGGCTGTTACAATCTGACCAGGTTTAAGATTCTGAGAATCACCTGCATCTACCACAACTTTCTTACCCCAGATACGGTCGTTTTCTTCATTGAATTCCATACGGTCTACAACCTGAAGTTCCAAGAAGCGAGTATCTCCCGGTTCATTGATCTGTACCTTACGCATCATCTGGCGAACGATGATTTCGAAGTGCTTGTCGTTAATCTTCACACCCTGCAGACGGTATACATCCTGGATTTCGTTAACGATATACTCCTGTACAGCAGTAGGGCCCTTGATTGCAAGGATATCTGCTGGAGTAATAGCACCATCAGAAAGTGGTGTTCCGGCACGAACATAGTCGTTTTCCTGAACAAGGATCTGTTTTGATAATGCTACCAGATACTTGCGAACTTCACCGGTCTTTGAAGTTACGATAATCTCACGGTTACCACGCTTAATCTTACCCATTGTAACTTCACCGTCGATTTCAGAAACAACAGCTGGATTGGATGGGTTACGAGCCTCAAACAATTCTGTTACACGTGGAAGACCACCGGTGATATCACCAGCCTTACCTACAGCACGTGGAATCTTGACAAGAATATCACCGGCTTTAACATGTTCCTTATCTTCAACAACAACGTGACCACCTACAGGCAAGTTGTATGTTCTAAGAACGCCACCGTTTTCATCAACAATATGCAATGAAGGTATCTTATTCTTATCCTTAGATTCTGTTATGATAATTTCACGCAAACCTGTAGCTTCATCGGATTCTACCTTATAAGTTACATTTTCAATTACTGATTCAAAGTCAATCTTACCACCTACTTCGGTAACGATTACAGCGTTGAATGGGTCCCACTTGGCAATTAGCTTACCCTTTTCAACAACATCACCATCCGAAGCATAAAGTTTAGAACCGTAAGGTACGTTGTGAGTAGACAGAATAATACCTGTGTTAACATCCACAAAACGTACTTCGGCCAAACGTCCGACTACAATCTTAACTGGTTCGCCTGTTTCTTCAACAGCATCTACAGTACGAAGTTCTTCAAACTCAAGGCGAGCATCATTCTTAGCAACGATAGAAGCGTTGGCAGCCATGTTACCAGCGATACCACCGGCGTGGAATGTACGAAGAGTCAACTGAGTACCAGGTTCACCGATTGACTGTGCAGCAATCACACCTACAGCTTCACCTTTCTGAACCATACGGCTTGAAGCAAGGTTACGTCCATAACACTTAGCACAAACACCCTTCTTAGATTCACAAGTAAGCACAGAACGAATTTCCACACTTTCTATAGGAGATTTTTCAATCTCTTCTGCTATCTGTTCAGTGATTTCCTCACCGGCAGCAACAAGAAGTTCACCTGTATTCGGATGTATAACATCGTGAACAGAAACACGGCCAAGAATACGTTCATAAAGAGTAGCGATAACTTCATCGTTATTCTTAAGAGCTGTACAAACAAGACCACGCAAAGTTCCACAGTCCTCTTCGTTGATGATAACATCATGTGATACGTCCACAAGACGACGAGTAAGATATCCGGCATCGGCAGTCTTCAAGGCTGTATCGGCAAGACCTTTACGCGCACCGTGAGTAGAAATAAAGTACTCCAACACCGAAAGACCTTCCTTAAAGTTAGAAAGGATAGGGTTTTCGATAATCTGTGCACCTTCTGCTCCTGCTTTCTGAGGCTTAGCCATCAAACCACGCATACCAGACAACTGACGGATCTGCTCCTTAGAACCACGGGCTCCAGAGTCAAGCATCATAAATACAGAGTTGAATCCCTGGTCGTCGTTCTTGATTGTCTTGTAAAGTATGTCAGACAAGTCACTGTTAACGTGAGTCCAAGTATCGATAACCTGATTGTAACGTTCATTGTCTGTGATGAAACCCATGTTATAGTTCATCATAATCTGTTCGATTTCTTCGTTACCACGTTTAACAAGTTCTTCCTTTTCCTTCGGAATAATGATATCACCAAGGTTGAATGAAAGACCACCTTCGAAGGCCATCTTATAACCAAGGTTCTTGATTCCGTCAAGGAATTCACAAGCACGAGCCACACCTACAGCCTTGATAACATCACTGATGATATCACGAAGTGACTTCTTTGATATAATAGTGTTAAGGAATCCACATTCATCAGGAACGATTTCATTAACAATGATACGTCCTACAGAAGTTTCCTTAATCATCTTCTTAACTATATTACCATTTTCATCAAGGTCATTTGCAACGACACTGATAATAGCATGTATATCAACCTTACCCTCATTGTAAGCGATAAGAGCTTCTTCTGGTCCGTAGAAGATCAGGCCTTCACCCTTAGCTCCTTTACGCAACTTAGTGATGTAGTAAAGTCCAAGTACCATATCCTGTGCAGGCACAGTAATAGGAGCACCGTTTGCAGGGTTAAGAATATTATGCGACTGTAGCATCAACATCTGGGCTTCGAGTACTGCCTCATTACTCAAAGGCAAGTGAACCGCCATCTGGTCACCGTCGAAGTCGGCGTTGAACGCTGTACAAGCAAGCGGATGCAACTGAATAGCCTTACCTTCAATCATCTTAGGCTGGAATGCCTGGATACCCAAACGGTGAAGTGTCGGAGCACGGTTCAGAAGCACCGGATGTCCTTTCATTACATGTTCAAGGATATCCCAGATAACCGCTTCTTTACGGTCAACAATTTTCTTGGCAGACTTAACAGTCTTAACGATACCACGTTCGATAAGCTTACGTATAATAAATGGTTTGTAAAGTTCGGCAGCCATCAACTTAGGAATACCGCACTCACCCATCTTCAATTCAGGACCTACAACGATAACCGAACGTGCAGAATAGTCAACACGCTTACCCAACAAGTTCTGACGGAAACGTCCCTGCTTACCTTTCAAACTATCTGAAAGTGATTTCAAAGGACGGTTTGCATCAGTCTTCACTGCACTTGACTTACGAGAGTTATCGAACAATGAATCGACTGCCTCCTGCAACATACGTTTTTCATTACGCAAGATTACATCAGGAGCCTTGATTTCGATAAGTCTCTTAAGACGGTTGTTACGTATAATAACACGACGATACAAATCATTTAAGTCGGATGTAGCGAAACGTCCACCATCCAATGGAACCAAAGGACGCAATTCTGGTGGAATAACCGGTACATTACGTACAATCATCCATTCAGGTTTATTTCTACCTTTAGATGCACGGAAAGATTCAACCACTTGCAAACGCTTCAAAGCCTCGTTCTTACGCTGCTGTGAAGAGTCGTTATTTGCTCTATGACGCAATTCGTATGAAAGAGAATCCAAATCAAGACCAACGAGCAAGTCGTAAATAGCTTCAGCACCCATTTTGGCAATAAACTTATTAGGATCTGAATCATCAAGAAGTTGATTTTCCTTTGGAAGAGTTTCCATTATATCAAGATATTCTCCTTCTTCAAGCAAATCATACTTGCTGATTCCGTCTTCTGCCTTGATACCTGGCTGAATAACTACATAACGTTCATAGTAGATAATAGCATCAAGCTTCTTTGTAGGCAGTCCCAACAAATAACCAATTTTATTTGGCAATGAGCGGAAATACCAGATATGAGCAACAGGCACAACGAGCTGGATGTGACCACTGCGCTCACGACGAACTTTCTTTTCTGTAACTTCCACACCGCAACGGTCGCAGACAATACCCTTATAACGGATACGTTTGTACTTACCGCAGTGACATTCATAATCCTTCACCGGACCGAAGATACGTTCACAGAACAAACCGTCGCGTTCTGGCTTATATGTACGGTAGTTAATAGTTTCTGGTTTTAGAACCTCACCATAAGAGTTCTCAAGAATCTCTTCAGGTGAAGCCAAACCAATAGTAATCTTCGAGAAATTACTTTTTATTTTAGTATCTTTTCTAAAAGCCATACTTCAATTTGATTTTTGTTTTATTCCATTGTAATGCTCAAGCACAAACCTCTTAATTCATGCAACAATACGTTGAGTGATTCTGGGATACCAGGAGTTGGCATCGGCTCACCCTTAACGATTGCTTCGTAAGCCTTAGAGCGTCCTACTACGTCGTCTGACTTGATTGTCAGGATTTCCTGAAGAATATGAGCAGCACCGAATGCTTCGATTGCCCAAACCTCCATTTCTCCGAAACGCTGACCACCGAACTGAGCCTTACCACCAAGTGGCTGCTGAGTAATCAACGAATAAGGACCGATAGAACGAGCATGCATCTTATCTTCAACCATGTGACCAAGTTTCAACATGTAAGTTACACCCACAGTTGCAGGCTGGTCGAACTGTTCACCTGTACCACCATCATACAAATATGTCTTACAGTAGCGAGGAAGACCAGCTTTGTCTGTCCATTTATCAAGATCATCCAAAGTTGCACCGTCAAAGATAGGTGTAGCAAACTTCAAGCCAAGCTGTTTACCCGCACGTCCTAGTACAGCTTCGAAAATCTGTCCGATGTTCATACGAGAAGGCACACCCAACGGATTCAAAACAATATCAACCGGAGTACCATCGGCAAGGAACGGCATATCTTCCTGGCGAACAACACGAGAAACGATACCCTTATTACCGTGACGACCGGCCATCTTATCACCTACACCGATCTTACGTTTCTTGGCGATATAAACTTTTGCCATTTGCATGATACCAGAAGGTAATTCATCACCAATTGTAAGAGCAAATTTCTTACGTTTAAGTTCGGCATCAAGTTCTTTATATTTCTTGAGGTAATTCATAATAAGTGTACGAATCAACTCATTCTTATGTTCATCTGTAGTCCATTTGCTCAACTGTATTACAGTATAGTCAAGAACTTCGAGGTCACGTTTAACGAACTTAGCACCCTTAGCTATTACTTCAGTTCCTAAATAGTCTTTTACGCCCTGAGAAACCAAATCTTTAGTAAGAACTAACAGTTTGTCAACCATAACTTCTTTCAATGCAGCAGCCTTTTCTTCAAACTCGTCATTCATTGTCTGAAGAATTGCCTTGTCAGCATTCTTTTCGCTACGACTCTTGTTTACTCTTGCGTACAGTTTTCTGTCGATAACAACACCACGCAAAGAAGGAGAAGCTTTCAAAGAAGCATCCTTAACATCACCAGCCTTGTCACCAAAGATAGCGCGAAGGAGTTTTTCCTCTGGAGAAGGATCAGACTCACCCTTTGGAGTAATCTTACCGATAAGAATATCTCCCGGTTCGATTCGCGCACCAATACGTACGATACCAGTTTCATCAAGATCCTTTGTTGCTTCCTCACTAACGTTAGGAATGTCGGAAGTCAATTCTTCCATACCACGTTTAGTTTCGCGAACTTCAAGAATATACTCATCTACATGAACTGAAGTAAGGATATCTTCACGAACAACACGTTCATTAAGCACGATAGCATCCTCGTAGTTGTAACCCTTCCAAGGCATGTAAGCAACAAGCAAGTTCTTACCCAAAGCCAATTCACCGTTTGCTGTAGAATAACCTTCAGTAAGAATATCACCTTTCTGTACTCTCTGACCTTTAGAACAAATAGGACGCAAGTCAATAGTCATACTCTGATTTGTCTTGCGGAACTTAGGGATCTTATATTCTACAAGAGCAGGTTCAAAGCTAACAAATTCTTCCTCTTCAGTTCTATCATAAAGGATACGAATAGTTGTAGCATCCACAAAATCAATTACACCATCACCTTCAGCTGCAATCTGTGTACGAGAATCCTCACACAACTGCTTTTCGATACCTGTACCAACAATAGGAGCTTCTGTTCGGAGCAAAGGCACTGCCTGTCTCATCATGTTAGATCCCATCAACGCACGGTTAGCGTCATCATGTTCAAGGAACGGAATCAAAGAAGCAGCTATAGATGCAATCTGCTGAGGTGCCACGTCCATAAGCTGAACCTCATCAGGAGTTACCACAGGATAATCAGCATCACGACGAGCTTTAACTTTATCGCGGATAAATGAACCGTCATCATTCAACGGAGCATTACCCTGAGCGATAATAACGTCTTCTTCCTCTTCTGCAGAAAGATATTCAATACCTTCTGGTGAAAGGTCAACAATACCATCTTTAACCTTACGGTATGGAGTAACGATAAAACCTAAATCATTAATCTTTGCATAAACACAAAGAGAAGAAATCAAACCGATATTCGGACCTTCAGGAGTCTCAATAGGACACAAACGTCCATAATGAGTATAGTGAACGTCTCGAACCTCGAAACCGGCACGGTCACGTGAAAGACCACCAGGACCCAATGCAGACAAACGGCGTTTGTGAGTAATTTCGGCAAGAGGGTTAGTCTGGTCCATGAACTGAGACAAAGCATTAGTTCCAAAGAATGAATTAATTACCGAAGAAATAGTCTTCGCATTAATCAGATCTATCGGAGTAAACACTTCATTATCACGTACGTTCATGCGTTCACGGATAGTACGGTTCATACGAGCAAGCGCGATAGCAAACTGATTAGACAACTGTTCACCCACAGTACGCACACGACGGTTGCTCAAGTGGTCGATATCATCAACATCTGCTTTCGAATTGATAAGTTCGATAAGATATTTGATGATCTCGATAATATCTTGTTTAGTAAGCACTCTGACATCCATAGATGTATCAAGCGCCAACTTCTTATTAATTCTATATCTACCAACTTCACCCAAATCATAACGCTTTTCAGAGAAGAAAAGGTTATTGATAACTTCGCGGGCACTTGCATCATCGGCAGGATCAGCATTTCTTAACTGACGGTAGATGTAAAGGACAGCTTCTTTTTCTGAGTTAGAAGGGTCCTTCTGAAGAGTATTATAGATAATTGAGAAATCTGATGCACTTGCATTTTCATTGTGAAGAAGAATAGTTGGCACATCAGCTTCAAGAATCAAATCAATATGCTCTGGTTCAATGATAGTTTCACGATCGATAACAACTTCATTACGTTCGATAGAAACAACTTCACCAGTATCTTCATCTACGAAATCTTCTGTCCATGTTTTAAGAACACGAGCAGCAAGCTTGCGGCCTATCACTTTCTTCAGGTTAGCCTTATTGACTTTAACTTCTTCTGCAAGATTGAAGATTTCGAGAATATCTTTATCGTTTTCAAAACCAACGGCACGGAGCAAAGTTGTTACAGGTAACTTCTTTTTACGGTCGATGTACGCATACATCACATTATTGATATCTGTAGCAAACTCAATCCAAGAACCCTTAAAAGGAATGATACGTGCCGAGTACAACTTAGTACCATTAGCATGTACACTCTGACCGAAGAATACACCTGGTGAGCGGTGCAACTGAGAAACGACAACTCGTTCTGCACCATTGATAACGAAAGTTCCTTTCGCTGTCATGTAAGGAATTGGTCCCAAGAATACATCCTGTATAACAGTATCGAAATCCTCGTGATCGGGGTCGGTACAATAAAGCTTCATTTTAGCTTTCAAAGGAACACTATATGTCAAACCACGTTCAAGGCACTCGTCAATTGAGTATTGAGGCGGATCAATATAGTAGTCAAGGAACTCGAGCACGAAGTTATTACGAGTGTCTGCAATAGGGAAGTTTTCAGAGAATACCCTGTACAAGCCATCGTTCTTTCGTTGTTCAGGCGGCGTGTCCAATTGCAAGAAGTCACTAAAAGACTTCAATTGCACTTCCAGGAAATCCGGATACTGCATCGGATTCTTGATGGAAGCAAAATTAATTCTTTGATTTTGAGTGTTTGAAGACATTTGTAATTCAATTAAGAATTAAAACTAAAAATATTTGAGGGTTGTTAAAACAACCATAGGTGGTGAGACGCAAAAAGGTTAAGAATCCTCTGGACAGAGGATTCCTAACCGAACTACCTGTATTACAGGATAATCTTATTTAAGCTCAACTTCAGCTCCAGCTTCTTCCAAAACTTTCTTCAAAGATTCAGCTTCGTCCTTAGCCAAACCTTCTTTTACTGTGCTAGGAGCACCGTCAACCAAGTCTTTTGCTTCTTTCAAGCCAAGACCACAAGCTTCTTTAACGGCCTTAACTACCTGCAACTTAGCAGCACCTGCGCTCTTCAAAACTACATCGAAAGATGTTTTTTCTTCAGCAGCAGCTGCACCAGCAGCAGCAGGACCAGCAGCAACAGCTACAGCTGCAGCAGCAGGTTCAATACCGTATTCTTCTTTAAGGATAGTTGCAAGTTCATTAACTTCTTTTACTGTCAAGTTAACTAATTGTTCTGCAAAAGCTTTCAAATCTGCCATTTTTGTATGAATTTAATTGTTTGTTACTAAATTGAATATAAAAAGTTGTTTGTTAAATTTCCTAAGTTTGAATGATACGAATTATTCAGCACGTTCACCCAAAGTCTTAAGAACTCCGTGAATGGTGTTACCACCTGATTGAAGAGCAGAGATAACGTTCTTAGCAGGCGATTGCAACAATGCAACGATATCTGCGATAACTTCGTTCTTGCTCTTGATTGTAGCGAGAGCATCGAGCTGATCTGCACCTACATAGAATCCTTCTTCAGCATAAGCAGCTTTTAAAGAAGGAACTCCTTCTTTGTATTCTTTCAGCAATTTAGCTGGAGCATTAGCAACTTCAGTAAACATTACAGAAGTTGTACCCTTCAAAGAACCAAATAATGGTGAGAAGTCAACATCCAAACTCATCAACGCTTTGTGAAGCAAAGAATTCTTCACAACTACCAGCTTGATACCAGCCTTGAAACATTTTCTACGAAGTTCACTTGTAGATGCTGCATCCATTGCAGTAGTATCAACCAAGTAGAAATGTCCATATTGCTTAACTGTATCAGCCAACTGACTTATAATTGCGCCTTTATCTTCCTTTCTCATGATTACTCCTTATTAATTAAATTTCGTCTACTGATTTAGGGTCAATTTTGATACCCTTACTCATTGTACTTGAAAGATAAATACTCTTTATATAAGTACCTTTAGCTGTAGTAGGTTTCAGTTTAATGATAGTAGCGATAAATTCTTTCGCATTTTCACGGATCTGATCAGCAGTAAATGATACTTTACCGATTGAAGTATGAACGATACCGCTCTTATCAACCTTAAAGTCAATCTTACCTTGCTTAACTTCCTTAACAGCCTTAGCTACATCCATAGTTACAGTTCCGCTCTTTGGGTTAGGCATCAATCCACGAGGACCGAGCACACGACCTAGAGCACCGATCTTACCCATGATAGACGGCATAGTGATAATTACATCAATATCAGTCCATCCACCTTTGATCTTTTCAATATATTCGTCAAGACCAACATAGTCAGCGCCAGCTTCCTTAGCAGCAGCTTCAGCATCAGGTGTACACAAAACAAGCACTCTTACCTGCTTACCAGTTCCATGAGGAAGAGAAACAACGCCTCTTACCATCTGGTTAGCCTTACGAGGGTCTACACCTAAACGTACGTCGATATCTAATGAAGCATCAAATTTAGTAAAAGTAATTTCCTTTACCAATTCAGCAGCTTCCTTTAGTGAGTATGCTTTCCCTGCTTCAATCTTTTCTGCAGCCAACTTTTGATTTTTTGTCAGTTTACCCATTATCAATTGAAGTTAATTAGTTATTACCCGGGAAGTCACCTTTTACAGCGATACCCATACTTCTAGCTGTTCCAGCTACCATTGTCATAGCAGCTTCAATAGTAAAGCAGTTCAAGTCGACCATCTTGTCCTGAGCGATAGTACGAATCTGATCCCAAGTCAGTTCAGCAACTTTCTTACGGTTAGGTTCAGCAGAACCGCTCTTCAATTTAGTCATTTCCAGCAACTGTATTGCTACAGGAGGAGTTTTGATTACGAAATCAAAAGACTTGTCTGTGTAGTAGGTAATGATAACAGGCAATACTTTACCTGCCTTGTCCTGGGTTCTGGCGTTGAATTGCTTGCAAAATTCCATGATATTGATACCCTTAGAACCTAATGCAGGTCCAACGGGAGGTGATGGATTTGCAGCGCCTCCTTTAATCTGTAATTTGATTAGTCCAGCAACTTCTTTAGCCATTTTTCTAAAATTTAATATAATTGATTAACGAATAGAATAACATCACGTAACAAAATGCGTTATTCCTTTTCCACATCCGTAAAGCCTAATTCAAGCGGAGTTTTACGCCCGAATATTTTGACCATCACTTTCAACTTACGTTTTTCCGCATTCACTTCTTCAATGAGTCCACTGAATCCGCTGAAAGGTCCAACGCTAACTTTCACTGTTTCACCTACAGTATAAGGAACATTTAAGTCCTCACCTACCTCTTGGAGTTCATCTACCGTACCCAGAATACGATTCACTTCCGATTGTCTTAATGGAACAGGATTTTCCTGACCACCCAAGAAACCGATTACATTAGGAGTATTTCTCAAATAATGAGTAACCTCACCAACAAGCGCAGCTTCTACCAAGACATATCCAGGGAGATAACTTCTCTCTTTCACAATTTTTTTACCATTGCGAACCTGAACAAATTTTTCGGTCGGAATCAACACCTGAGATACATACTCACCAAGGTCGCTGTGTCTTAAATCAGCATCAAGGTATTCCTTAACCTTAGCTTCTTTTCCACTTACGGCACGAAGCACGTACCATTTCTTTTCAATCTCAGACATTTTATTCAACATTTATTAGTGCGGATAGATAACGTCTCCCATAATAAACTGGAAGGCAGAATCCATAAGAAAAACAACGAGTGCAATGAGAAGGGAAGCAGTTAGAACAACCACTGCACTACTTGAAAGTTCTGAGCGAGTAGGCCATGATACTTTATGGACTAGTTCGTCATAAGATTCTTTACAATAATTCGTTACCTTTTTAAACATATCCAATTAATTTTAGCACGGGAAGAGAGGCTCGAACTCCCGACACTCGGTTTTGGAGACCGATGCTCTACCAACTGAGCTATTCCCGTAAAAATAGTTCCCGAAAATAGATCTCGGGAACTAAAAAATATTATATTATTGACTTATATTAGTCAAGAAGTTCTGTAATCTGACCAGCACCTACTGTACGTCCACCTTCACGGATAGCGAAACGAAGACCTACGTTCAATGCTACTGGGTAGATAAGTTCAACGTTGATTGTTACGTTATCACCTGGCATTACCATTTCAACTCCTTCTGGCAAAGTGATTTCACCAGTACAGTCCATAGTACGCAAGTAGAACTGAGGACGGTATTTGTTGTGGAATGGAGTGTGACGACCACCTTCTTCTTTCTTCAAGATATAAACCTCAGCTTTGAATTTAGAGTGAGCTTTAACCTGTCCTGGGTGGCAAAGAATCATACCACGTTTGATTTCATTCTTGTCGATACCACGAAGCAACAAACCTACGTTATCACCAGCTTCACCCTGATCCAACAATTTGCGGAACATTTCAACACCAGTTACAACTGATTTCTTATCTTCACCAAGACCAAGGATTTCAACTTCATCACCAACTTTGATTACACCAGCTTCGATACGACCTGTAGCAACAGTACCACGACCAGTGATTGAGAATACGTCTTCAACAGGCATCAAGAATGGTTTATCGATATCACGTGGAGGCAATGGAATCCAGTTATCAACTGCATCCATAAGTTCCATTACTTTTTCTTCCCATTCTGGAACACCGTTCAAAGCACCAAGTGCAGAACCACGGATGATTGGAGTATTGTCACCGTCGAATTCATAGAATGACAACAATTCGCGCATTTCCATTTCAACAAGTTCCAACATTTCTTCGTCATCAACCATGTCGCATTTGTTCAAGAATACAACAAGACGAGGAACGTTTACCTGACGAGCCAAAAGGATATGTTCACGAGTCTGAGGCATAGGACCATCAGTAGCAGCAACTACGATGATAGCACCATCCATCTGAGCAGCACCAGTAACCATGTTCTTTACATAGTCGGCGTGTCCCGGACAGTCAACGTGAGCATAGTGAC
>artificially_reared_2__coassemble_172_pt1 | contig 43081 bp, 26 predicted proteins | sample artificially_reared_2__metabat2_high_PE_035 | metagenome-assembled genome bin artificially_reared_2 | reverse complement strand
TTGTCAATGACGGACAACTGTCTATTTTCTAATCTTATATCGAACTCACGTTAATATATATACTGACGATTGCCTATGACATTAGTAAAACTTTTGTATAAATCACCCCATCCGGAGTTTTTTCGTTGCCCTACCGGTAATGACTCACAAAAGACTATACTGCCAACCAATAATAATATGCCAAGTATAAATAAAGTCCAAAAGATACCTTGCCAGCCTAAACTGTCGGCCATACTTCCTCCTGCTATAGGAGCAGCAACAGGAGCAATCCCGTTTATGGCTCCAATAATGGCCAACATTTTTGCAAGTTCTCTTCCTGAATATTTATCGGCCGCTACCGAACGTGAAATCACAATACCTCCCGCACCGGCAATTCCTTGTATAAGCCGCCATACTATAAACATAGAGATTCTGGTAGAATAAATGCAACCTATGGTAGATACCAAAAACATAATCATAGCGGCTATCAGTGGAGGGCGACGACCCATTTTATCACTCAAAGGGCCAAAGAAGAGTTGTCCGAATGCCAGACCAATCATACTGGCTGTAAGTCCAAGTTGCACTTGCGATGAATTAGTGTTGAAGAAACCTGTCATGGCAGGTAAGGTAGGCAGATACATATCTGTTACAAAAGGACCGAAGGCAGTCAGCATTCCCAGAAAAATAAGTATAAACAGTTGTGAGTTTTTTCTTCTTGTCATAAATTTCTTTTCGTTTAAAAACCGCTGCAAAATTAGACATTGTTTTCTTGTCATAATATGGCTTTTGCCGAACAATATTTTTCATAATCGGAACATATACGATATTTTATGACTTAAATTTGCTATTTTTGTTTCATAAGAATAATAGTGATGGATTTAAGCCTGCTTTCATTTCTTTCAAGAATTCATTATGAGGTATTACTGAATAACCCGGCTTTATCTATTGCCGAAATTGCAGTCCGCTGTAAATTTCCTGATTCTTCTTATATGAGCCGGTTCTTTAAAAAGAATACCGGCATAAGTTTTCATTGATATAATAAAGAACAACAATATAGTGTAATGGAGACAAAAGCACACATAACTCCCAGAAAGACAGTTATTTCCTAAAAAGAAAACATGGTTTTAGGCGGTGGTATAATGAATTTAACAAAACATTATTATCTTATCACAGTTGTGTCAAGGCCTAATCACGGTTATGTCACGGCCTCAGCACGGTTGAGCCGAGGCCTTGCCACAACTGTGCCGAGGCCTAATCATTATAGTGACAAGGCCTTGACATTACTGTGACAAGATTTATTCATAAGGTCATTTTTTTACAGTCTGAACTTATAACTTGCCCCGGCTCTTATCCAGGCACCTGGCTGAGGGATATTTCCATGATCATAATAAGTTTTGTTGAGCAGATTATTTCCTTCAACATACAACTTATACTGAGGTGCATTCCATGAGAGACGCGCATCAACCAGCGAATAAGGTTCATACGGCACCATAGTATCACCTTTCTGATAGTTGCCCATGCGGTCCTGCAAGCGGTACGACAAATTCAGATACATCTTATTCCATACATGAAATCCGGCCTGTGCCACAAACTTATGTTTCAGATACTCGAGCGCATATTTCGACTGAATATTAGGAGTAGTCTCTTTGTCCTGATCAATATAACTGTATGACACATTAACCGATTCAAGAATTACATTCCGTTCCAGAAGTTGTGCAAAATCTAATGCCAATGCGGCCTCAACTCCCATTGTATTTATTACAGCATGATTTACCGACTGCCACGGAGCATCCTCACCCTGTGATATATCTTTTATCCAGTCTATCATATCCGTACCATGATAACGGTAAAGGCTGAGAGTTCCCCTTATTCCCGGACGGAGATATTTCAGACCAAATTCCACAGCCTGCATTTCCTCCGGCTTAAGATACTTGTCGGCCTTATGTCCTCCAACAGAATAATAAAGTTCTGTAAAAGTAGGCATTCGCAGAGACGTGTTATACGAAGCATATACCTTCCAGTCGCGTGCCAGCTGAAAACTCGCATCTACACCCGGATAGAATCGGAAATTCATCTCATTGCCCGTATTCTTTACAGCTATTACACCAGCCGAAAGAGTAAATCTTCTTAAGAGTAAAGTATGTTCGAGGTGGAAACTTATATTTGTTCTGTTCAGTCCGAGAGTAAACTGTGCGTCTTCTCCAGGCACCGGCTTGGGGGTATTCAGAGGTTCGCCCAATGAAGTACTTACCACTCCCTCATTACGGAATTCTGCGCCAAAAGCTGTCTTTCCTAAAAAAGTCTGGATATAGTTATTCAGATTCACGCCGTAAACATCTGTCTGATGATAATTAAACGGAGATTTCCCGGGATTTCCTCTATAGAACTCAAAGCGGTCGTCCGAACGGTTCCAATACACAGAAGGCTTAAAGTGATACACTTCACCTTTCGTTTCGGCTTGTACCGCCGTATAGTATTTTCTTATATGCTCAAACTGTTCGTCGGACAATGTGCTGTAAAATGTATTGGCACCATAGTCTTTATTGGTGAATCCTGCATGCCAGCGCACATCTACCACATCATTTTCATAACGTCCCTGATAAAACAGTCTTGAATAATTAAAGTCGGCATTAAGATTTCCTGCCTTGCTCCGGCTGAAGCCGTCACTACGGCTATAACTTCCCGAAAGTTGGTTGCTTAGTCCTTTTCTTACATAATTAATGCGTGCGCCACCTTTGAAATAACCGTATGAGCCACCGTCGGCAAACACTTCTGCCCCACTTTCTTCTTCTGTCCGTGTAACTATATTGATAGCACCAACAAGAGATGATGTACCATATACACGTCCGGCTGGTCCTTCAAGAACCTCTATACGCTCTATTTCACTCATTTCAACAGGAAAATCGGCCGCATTATGACCGGTCTGGGGGTCGCAGATATTAATTCCGTTCAGCAAGATGGTAATTTGGTCGAATGTTCCCCCTCGGATACTGATGTCGGTTTGTACTCCCATGTCTCCCCGCTGGCGAACATCAACACCTGCGGCATACTTCAACAAGTCGTTTACACTTTGCACCGGAGCGGCCGCAATAGCCTTTCTGTCCAGCACAGTTACAATACGTGCAGCCTGACTCACGCTGAGCGGCACACGGCTGCCGGTTACCTGTACTTCTTCCAGCTCATACTCTTTCTCCTTCATCTGGGTCTCAACGGTCTTATCAACCGACTGTGCAGAAACACTCACTACTGGTGTTGCAGTAAGCATTGCCACTGTCATTACGCCGATATTTACCGGAGTCTTCAATGTAGAGAAAACAGCATAAGAGCGGTTGGAGTAACGCCTGAAGCGCATAACCTGACTGCTTTTCTGAATGTTTTCTTTCATCGATTTTAATGATTTGTTAATAAATTATTGATAGAATAAATCTAAAAATACTGTGCAAACTTAGTAAAAAACTCTATTAATGCGTACGTATACTCAAAAAAATCAGATTCTATATTTCCCTGTCAAAGACCTTTCTTTATATATTACACTACACTTATCAACAACAAACAAACATTGTAACAAACCACTTATCAACAAATAAACAAAACCTGTTGATAACATATTATCACACTGATATACACAATATTACAGATACATATATAATCAGGAACAATACATTATCAACAGGTTTTCAACATTATCAACCTATAATAATATATAAGTTATCAACAGAGATGGATAACAATTATCATATCAAATATCCAAGACTTTTCAACCGGTCAATAACCTTCTTGTTGTTTTTCTTCTCAACCAATATAATATAACCCTCCGCGCGGATAACCAGCTCCCTTAAAACAGGGTCAAGGGCCAGTAATTCTATAAGTTCCCTATTATCCTTATCAAGAGAATATATCAAATATGAATCTTGATTAAGGGACTTGAGAGGACTGCATTTATCCAACAACGAAGCAAAGAACCTGTTCCACAAAGGAGGCTTTTCGGAACATACAAACCTTTCAAACAAACTAATCTTATCGGAAACATCAGTTTCACTGTTACAGTTTTTCAGGAAAGATTTCTCAGTAAAAACATATCGTCCTCCACCAATAGGAGTAGAAATGTCGTTCAACATTCCCTCATAAGGATTGTTCTTATCGAGCGACTTAACTATGAGTCTGTCCGGATCAACCTCAAAATAATTCTTTTCCGCTAATATCTGTTGTGGAGTATATTTCTTGTCAATACCCAATGCATAATATGCTAAATTAGTAAGCCTGAACCATTTTACACCATCTGCGTCAGTATTGAACGATTCATTATAATCGGAATATGCCACATCAAGCATGCCCAAACTCGATATCATAAGTATATAGTATTTGACAAACGGAACAGATACATTACTTACTATAGCATCTGTAGATATAAGTTCATTATTTTTCTTGTTGGCTACCTTCTGAATATTAAAGGAATCAAGTTCAAAGAAACGCAACGACGCTCCGTCTGTTTCTAACTGCAGAAAGCTTATAAGGTCATCTACACTATACCATTTACCTCTAAGGCATTCTCCAAAAAAATGCAATATAGAATCATTTATATCATAAACATAATTGTATGAGTAGTAATTCGACCTTAGTCCCGAAATATGAGGAAGCAGTAAATTCAACTGTAATGATGTCTTGTTGACAGTACGAATCATAACATCCTTCATTATATTCTCAAAAGATTCATCTTTCTTTATAAATGTAGGATCTTCCATATAAGCTGTAAACGAATTCAGAAGAAGTGTTGCCCGTAATTTGGATACCTCTGCATCTTTTTTATCCGATTTATCCGGATAAAACTCCATCAGCTTAATCTGCGAAGACACTTTCTTCAATAAAGAAACCGACATCTTCTTAGACGTACCTATCTTAAGAACTCCCTGATGAGTGAGACTAAGCAGAAAAGGAAATTCTCTCATAAGACACAACTCACCATTGAATATATTTAAGTTTTCATTCTCGGGAAGTTTATCGTATCCTTTTATTTTCCCACGCTCAATGTCATTATAGACAAAGTAATAAAACACATTATAATAGAAACTCTTCATATAAATGAAGATATCATTAAGCTCAAGGCCATATCTGTTGGTCTTGCCGTTTTTAGAAGTTACATAACCTAAGAAAGGCAAATCATCTGCAAGTCTTTTTCTGCGGAAATAACTCACTTCCTCAACAACCATAGCTTCTCTTCCCAATATAGAATTGGCTTCCTGCAGACTTACAAACGCTTTATCATACACAGCCCTATATAGTTTTTTCACACTTTCGGAAAAAGTAGAACAATATAATTCAACATTTTCACGACAGCTCAGAATAGCAGAATAAAAGCACAAATAGTCGAACTTTACCACCTTCTTACCATACAATAAGTTCATTGCCGGCATAAACAGTTCTTTTTTCTTTGTTCTATTATCAACCAAATACACATTCTTTCCGGCTATTAAAGACCTGAAGGTAGGAAATATTGTCTTCAAGTCATCAGCTGTCGCTCTGTCGAGAAGTGATATATTTTCTTCGTATATATCATGATTCGGTTTTACCAATAATAACTCAGGCAAACCCGAAACCTCGGCAACAATATCCATTTTTGTCTTTTTAAATCCCATAATCACTAACCAAGAATAAAGTTAATATCTTCTTCAGAAAGTTGTTTGGAAGACGAAGAATCACTTCCTATCAAGCCCTCAAACAGTTCGGCTTTCTGTTGCTGCAGCAGGCAGATTTTTTCTTCTATGCTGCCTCGTGTTATTATTGAATAACTCAACACATTAGATTTCTGTCCGAAACGGTGCAGACGGTTGATTGCCTGTTCTTCGGCAGCCTTGTTCCACCACGGCTCGAATATAAACACAGTATCGGCAGAAGTAAGATTAAGGCCTACACCCCCTGTTTTCAGAGTCATGAGCAAAACCTTACATTTAGGGTCGTTCTGGAAACGTTCCACTACTCCCTTTCTGTCGTGTGTAGAACCGGTCATACATGTAAAGTCTATTCCATACTCATTAAGACGGTCGCCTACAAGTTCAATTCCTGCTATATAATTAAAGAACACCACCACCTTATGTCCGTTTTCCACGGCATCGGAAAGAGAATCGAGCAATATGTTCAGTTTAGGAGATTTTATATTGCCGTCACTCAAGCTTTCCGGAACAGAAGATATACGTCTCAGTTCATTCAATGCCTGAAACATTACAAACTGAGATTTCTTTATACCCTCGGCAGCTATGCTCTGTTTCACCTGATCATAATAATACCTTCGTCTTTCTTCATAGAAACTTGCCTGATCAGGTTCCATCTCCACATACAGAGTCTGTTCTATTCTTTCAGGCAGTTCCTTAAGCACATCCTTCTTAAGTCTTCTAAGCATAAACGGATAAATCTTCTTCCGCAAAGCCATCATAACTTCCTTATCATTGTTTTTCTGTATAGGATATGTATACTGCGAATTGAAATCTTCCAATGAACCGAACATAGCCGGATTAAGGAATCTGAATAAAGAATACAGTTCTGTAAGATTATTCTCTATAGGTGTTCCGCTAAGCGCCAGTCTGTGTTCGGCGTTAAGCAGCAGCACTGCCTGTGTTATCTGAGCCGATACATTCTTTATATTCTGCGATTCATCCAATATCACATAATGGAAGTCTTCTTTTCTATATGTCTCAATATCATTGCGCACTATGGCATATGTGGTAAGAATTACATGCGACTTACGGGCAAGAGTCATATCACGGTCTGTTCCATAATATGTATACACATCAAGCTGTGGCGCAAATTTTCTGATTTCACTCTGCCAGTTGAACAACAGGCTCTTTGGCATTACGAGCAAAGAAGGCTTCTTGGTTTTGGGATATATACGCGCAAGCATTGCGATAGTCTGCAGTGTCTTACCTAACCCCATATCATCGGCAAGACAACCTCCAAGATTATTTTCATACAGATAGTTAATCCACTTTACACCCTCTTTCTGATATTCACGCAAATCGGCCTTTACCTGACTGAACTTCATTTTCTGGAAAGCAAGTTTATTGAATCCTTCGAAAACTTCTCTATGTCTTTTAAAGGCTTCGTGCTCAAGAGGAGCGTTCAAAAGTTCTTCCACTTCAGGAAGGTCGAAGAAAGAAATCTTTACCTTACCCTTGCTCTTTGACTTATTCAGAAGGCGTTCTATTTTCTTAAAATAACCTTCTTCCACTATGGCCCTGTTGCCGTCCGACAGTGTTATATATTTCTGTTTCTGATACTGGCTGAAGAACTGTTTCAAAGTAAACTTTTCATTGTCGATTACGATATCGGCATCTCCCTCAAGGAAGTCTATACCCGAGCCCAACGCCAGATGAACTTTCGGAGCTACGGGTTTAACCTTATACTCATGAAGTTTTTCAGTACCCAAAAGCTGATATTCCTTTATGATGGAAGGCAAACCATTCAAGAGAAAAGGAGAGGCTGTCTCGGCAGGAACAATAAACATATTATCATCATAGAAAACACCCTTCTGGGAAGCTTTATCGGGCGAGAAACTAATTATCTGCTTATACAGCTTCATTGCTGAAGATTCAGTAACCGACTGATAGGAAATACGGTTGAGCACCACCTTATGATCGGCTGTAACGGTAGCTTTATAAGTCAGATCAAAGTTCTGCAGAATATTCATTTCCACACCGGGTATAGTATGAATAAGACGAAGATATAATGCCATATCAGAATCTACCTTCTCGAATATAATGGTAGGAACAGAACTTATACTCTGTCCGGAAAACACAAGTTCATAATCCTCGAAATCGAGAAGTACATTCTCTACAAACGAATAGAATACCGACAGGAATATCTCAAGTTGGCTCTCATAGAAGGATGAAGCAAAATGACGTAGTCTGAGGTAATTCTCACCGGCTGATTTTATCGGGAATATAGTTTTGCTGGCAAGCACAAAAACATCCGAGAGGAAATTAAAATCGGTTACTCTTCCGTTATCTGTCACTAAATATAAAGATGATTGTATTTCATTATCATTCCTTTCAAGTTTAAGATTTACAGAAGCTTCATTTCCGGAAACGGAAATTCTTTCTCCGGCAGATGTTATAAGATTATCACATCTCAAGAGCTGAAAAATAAGATACGGGTAGTCTTTAAGGAAAATATAATTGAGATGTTCATCCCAGGAAAAGTTCATGATTCTGTCCTGGCGTATTGTTTCAAGCGAACGGAGGACATGAAACACATCACCACTAAAAAGACGGTAGTCGGGCATTATATCGTTAAGTTTAGAATCAACTATCCTTATATAAGCTCCTCCCGACTCATCAAAATCTATCAGGAATAAAGGTGTTTCTGTACTTGTTTTCTTAGAATCCATCTGTCGCGAAACACTGGATTTCCTGAATAATGATAAAAAGTCATCCATGATATTTTATTTCGGGTATTTGTTATTATGATTTTCAATTTTTTCTGATTTTCAAGTTTCCCTGCTTAAAGGCTATAAAGATAATATATCGTTATTCATTAATCTGTTATTCTGATAAAAAAAATCTCTTCTTAGGTGATATATATATTTTTTTCAATATCATTCCTAAAAAGAGATTTCTATATAAGCATAAGCAACAAGATTATCAAAAAAATAGAATGTTTTAAATGTTCTATTTGTCTTGTTACTGTTTATTTTTCTTCAGTTCATCGGCAGGAACAATGCGGTACAGTTTGTCGCTTGGACGTACTCTGTCGGGTACCTTAAATGATACATGCACTCCCTTCTTAACAACATCAACAGGCTTGAGGTCGACACGTGCCTCTTCAAGGTCTACATACATGGCTCCTGTTGTAGGTCCGGTAATAAGCAACTTATCTCCTACCTTGATTTCAGTAGCCTCGATAAGGAACTCTGCAACTCCGATATTTGCAAAATACTTTATACCTCTACCTGCATATACCTTTCTTTCTGTAGCCTCAGAACCATAGTTCTTACTCCATTCACCAAGACGCTGTCCGAGGTAATAGCCGTTCCAGAATCCGCGGTTGAATACGGTTTTGAGTCTCTTGTCCCAGTCGGCTTTCTTTTCTTCTGTAAATGTACCCTCGAGATATGAACGGATAGCTTCCTTATAACATTCCACTACAGTCTTCACATACTCAGGTCCACGGGCACGTCCCTCTATCTTGAACACACGCACTCCGGCTTCAATCATTTCATCCATGAAATGAATTGTCTTAAGGTCCTTAGGCGACATGATATACTGGTTGTCTACTTCCAGTTCTATATCACTTTCCTTGTCTTTTACTATATAAGAACGGCGGCAAACCTGCATACATGCACCACGGTTGGCCGAAGCATTCAGTTCATTAAGGCTAAGATAGCATTTGCCCGATACAGCCATACACAACGCACCGTGACAGAACATTTCTATTCTTACCTTTTCGCCCATCGGACCAACGATATTCTGTTCCTGTATAGCATCATAAATCTTTCTTACCTGCTTCAGATTAAGCTCACGTGCCAGAACCACTACATCTGCAAATCTTGAGTAGAATTTCAAGGCTTCGGCATTGCTGATATTAAGCTGTGTAGAAAGATGCACTTCCTGTCCAACTTCATTACAGTATGCCATAACCGATACATCGGCGGCTATTACAGCGCTTATTCCGGCTTCCTTGGCAGCATCTACAATCTTACGCATCAGTTCGATATCTTCATCGTAAATAATGGTATTGATAGTAAGATAGCTCTTTACTCCGTTTTCATCGCAGATTTTTGCAATCTCACGCAAATCGTCGATGGTGAACGCACTTGCAGAACGTGCACGCATATTCAGACTCTCTATTCCGAAGTAGATAGAGTCGGCACCTGCATTAATGGCCGCAGCCAGTGACTCGCGTGAGCCAACCGGAGCCATTATTTCAAAGTCTTTAATTGAATAGCTCATTAAAAAAATATTTATTCTGTGTTGATTTACTGATTAATTGACAAGTATGGCAGTCAAACCAATAATATGCCGCCATACTTGCTGAATTCATTCTGCAAAATTACTGAAAAATATTATTATTAAGGCTATTACAGACAAATTTATGGATTTTATTCTATTTGTCAGTACCACACTACAGGTTCATCACCCATAACTATATTGAGGTTTCCGCCTTTCATAATGTCAGCATACTCAATCCAAGGTTTGGTATATTCCATGCCGTTGAGCTTAATCTTCTGAATATATGAATTTGTCTTGCCGGTATTTTCTTTCTGTATAGTAAAGCTTCCACCAGGAACAGAAATCACAGCTTTATCAAAGTTAGGATAGCCGAAAACAAATTTTCCGCCAGCAGGCTCTACCTGATAAAAACCTAACGATGACAAGACATACCATGCCGACATCTGGCCTACATCCTCATTTCCCGACAGTCCGTCTACCTTATCGGTATACATTGTATTCAGAACTTCTTTTACTCGCGAAGCTGCTTTCCACGGCTGGCCGGCTAAGGTGTAAAGATATATGGTATGATGACTCGGTTCATTGCCATGAGCATACTGTCCTATCAGTCCGCTTATATCAGGCGAAGAGGCATCTCCCATATTTCCATTTGCTATAAACAGAGAATCAAGCTTGTTGAGGAAAGCTTCCTTGCTGCCGAAACAGTCAATAAGGCCTTCTACATCGTGAGGTACAAGCCATGTATACTGCCAGGCATTACCTTCACAATAGTCGTCATCTCTGTGTGATGAAGAATACGGACTGAAAGGTGTTCTTAAAGAGCCGTCGAGCATTTTACCGCGCATGAATCCTGTTGTAGGGTCGAAGTAATTTCTGTACGACTTGCTTCTTTCAAGGAAATACTTATAGTCATCCTGCTTACCCAACTTCAATGCTGCCTGAGCTACACTCCAGTCGGCTATGGCATATTCCATATCATATGCTATTGCTTCTTTCATCAGATCGGCCGGTATAAATCCATGTTTTATTCTGAATTCCATACCTCTCTGCGGAAGCATAGAGGATTCTTTAAGAGCTTCGAATGCAAGTTCTCTGTCGAATCCGCTTATATCCTTCAGTATGGCGTCGGCTACAACAGGAACTCCCGGATTGCCAACCATACAGTCGGTTTCACATCCCATGAGATGCCATACAGGCAATTTGCCTTGCTGCTTGTATATAGTAAGCATTGTCTGAATTATATCTTTCATCTTTTCGGGATGGAGGATAGTCATCAAAGGCTGTGCTGCACGATATGTATCCCACAAAGAGAATGTGGTATAGTTTTTAAAGCCTTCATTCTTATGCATTTCATTATCGGCTCCATAATAATCTCCATTTACATCGCAGAATTCCGAAGGAGCAAACATGGTATGATAAAGACTTGTATAGAAAATCTTCTTGGCTACATTATCGTCTGTATATACCTGAACTTTACCCAATTCTTTATTCCATGCATCGCGGGCATCGGCAACAGTCTTTTCAAAATCCCATCCGCTCAGTTCTGCCTTCATATTTAAGGCAGCACCATCTTCCGAGACAGGCGAGAGAGCCACCTTCATATATAACGGTTCATCATTACCCTGTGCAAAGTTTACTCTGGCAAAAAGTCTTTCACCGCTTGCCATATTACCATTCTTTACAGAATCGTTTACTATAAACTCTACATTATCTATCTTTCTCGAGAACTCAGCCCTAAAGAAAACTCTCTGGTCTTTCGCCCATCCCGAAGAATATCTGAATCCGCTTATTGTTGAGTCGTTTACAACTCTCACAAGTGCATTTTCCGGTCTGTCCCAACATCCGCCGTTCACCATATCGAAAACCACAGCCGGCTTTTGCGATGTATGGAATGTGTATTTGTGGAAACCTACACGCTTTGTGGCAGTAAGTTCCACATCGACGTCGTATCTCATCAGATGGGTTCTGTAATACCCGGGAGTAACAAATTCTTTCGATCTGTCTGAATACGACCATAGGCCTGTATCATACGATGATGAATTTCCTCTTGCATATTTCACTTCTCCCACTACAGGCATAACATTTATATCATGAAGATCGCCTATACCTGTACCGCTGAGATGGGTATGCGGAAAGCCTATTACAGTTGAATCGGAAACGTGATATCCCGACACCCAGTCCCACTCCTGAGGTATACTGCTTGGTCCCAGTTGAACAAACCCGTAAGGTACATTTGCCCCGTAAAATACATGTCCGTGGCCTCCTGTTCCTATGCGCGGGTCTACAAATGCTGTATAATCGGTCTCATTATCGGCCTGTTTTACAGAATTACCTCCACAGGAAGCTACAAGAGCAGAAAGCATCACTATAAATAAATTCTTCATAATTCCTCTATTTAAATGGATTATTCATTGTTTGAAAACGAATATGGGGCATCTTCAGCGGCAATACCTCTTGTCTTGTTCGGAACGTCACTCATATCTATCGAAATAACAGCTCCATTCATCAGAGTCTCATGTTTAAGATAATTATGTGTATACGACTCGCCGTTGAGTTTCATATCCTTGATATAAATATTCCTGTCACTGTTATCGGGTGCCGATATAGTTACATCCTTACCATTTTCGAGATGTATTTTTGCTTCCTTAAACAAAGGAGCGCCAACAACATACTCATTGCTTCCCGGACAAACAGGATAGAATCCGAGGGCTGTAAACACATACCATGCAGAAGTCTGTCCGTTATCTTCGTCTCCGCAATAGCCGTCAGGGGTAGGAGTATACATTCTGTTCATCACTTCACGCAGCCAGTATTGGGCTTTCCATGGCTGTTTGGCATAATTATACAAGTATATCATGTGCTGTATAGGCTGGTTACCATGCGCATAGTTACCCATATTCATGACAGTCATCTCACGTATCTCATGTATAACCTGACCATAATAACTTTCATCAAAAACAGGTGGGACAGAGAATACTGAATCCAGCATAGAAACAAATACCTCATCACCTCCCATAAGATTTATAAGTCCCTGAGGGTCGTGGAATACAGACCATGTATAATGCCAGCTGTTTCCTTCGGTAAAGGCATCACCCCATTTCAACGGTGAGAAAGGAACAACAAATTCTCCATTTTCCTTCTTGCCTCTCATCAGTTTTGTTTCATTATCAAAAAGGTTCTTATAGTTCATGGAGCGCTCGGCAAAACGCTTTATTTCCTTCTTAGGACGCTTCAGTTCTTTTGCAAGTTTGTATATACACCAGTCGTTGTATGCATACTCAAGTGTACGTGCCGCATTTTCGTTAATCTTCACATCATAAGGAACATAACCAAGCTTATTGTAATATTCATATCCCAGACGGCCTGTAGAAGAAACTTCAGGGTGAACATTTTCTGTTCCGTGAATAAGTCCTTCGTAAAGAGTTTCAAGGTCGTCTACTCTCACACCTTTCATATAGGCATCTACAAGTACAGATGCAGAATTGTTTCCTACCATACATCCTCTGTGTCCCGGACTTGCCCATTCTGGGAAGAAGCCACTTTCCTTATATGTATTGATAAGTCCTTCCTGTATTTCTTTATTAACAGAAGGATAAACAAGGTTAAGAAGAGGGAAAAGACAACGGAATGTATCCCAGAATCCTGTATCGGTATACATATATCCCGGCAAAACCTCACCATTATATGGGCTGTAATGTACTACCTTGCCAGCTTTGTCGATTTCATAGAACTTTCTCGGGAAAAGAAGTGAACGGTAAAGACAAGAATAGAAAGTACGGTACTGGTCAAGGTTTCCGCCATCGACTTCAATCTTGCCGAGAACATCGTTCCATGCTTTTCTGCCTTTATCAACAAGTGTATCAAAACTATCGTTACCCAGTTCTTTAAGATTTTCCTGTGCCTGTTCCAGACTGATAAAAGAAGAGGCCACTCTTGCGTGCACAATTTCGCCTTTCTTTGTAGAGAATCCTATAATAGCAGCAGCATGATCGGCAGTCTGTTCTGTTTTTCCTTCATTTATGGCCTTGTCTGCCACAGTTGCCTTATAAGTAAAAGGCTTGTCGAATTCTATTACGAAATAATTCTTGAAGTTGGCAGGTACTCCCCCACTGTTTTTTGTAGAATATCCTACAATTCTATTCTTTTCAGGTTCAATCTTCACATATGAACCTTTATCGAAAGCATCGATAACCACATATGAGTTCTTATTTTCCGGAAATGTAAAACGGAATAGTGCAGCTCTTTCTGTAGGAGTAAGTTCTGTTACCACATCATGTTCGGCAAGATATACCTTATAATAATAAGCCTTGGCTACCTCACCCTTATGAGAGAACCAGCTCGAACGTTCGTTTTCGTCGAATAACGGCTTGCCTACAACAGGCATGATAGAGAACTGGCCGTAATCATTTATCCACGGACTTGGCTGATGAGTCTGTTTAAAGCCTCTTATTTTAGTTGAAGTATAAGTATACTGCCATCCGTCTCCCATCTTGCCGGTTTGCGGTGTCCAGAAATTCATACCCCACGGACGTGCTATAGCCGGATAAGTATTACCTGTAGAGAGCTCGAATGTAGACTGAGTCCCAACAAGAGGATTTACATAATCGGCATAGTTATGCGCTTTAACCATACAGGTTATGTACATCAACATAAATAATAATGAAAGTTTTCTCATGATTAATATAAATTATAGGTTATTTTGATTATTAGTTATTCTATCTGCTATATATCAATACCATACTTTGCCAGGCTCATTGCCCATTTCAAGCTCCAGAGTTGCCCCTGACATTATCTGTGCGTGTGTAATACAACTCTGACGGTATTCTGCACCATTGAGTTTCACCGACTGTATATATATATTCTCCTTACTCAGATTATTAGCTACAACAGTAAATGTCTTGCCGTTGGCCAGTTTCATTTCTGTTTTAGAGAAAAGCGGTGAGCCTATCTCATAAACACCCGAAACAGGATTAACTGGATAAAATCCCATAGCACTGAAAATATACCAGGCCGACATTTGTCCACAGTCCTCATTACCACACAGTCCGGCAGGAGTATTCAGATACAGTTCATTCATAATCTGAGATACATACTTCTGAGTTTTCCACGGCATACCCACTTTATTGAACAGATAAGCTACATGATGGCTCGGCTCATTGCCATGAGCATACTGTCCTATCATTCCTGTGCTGAATATAGGAAGTTCATCATCAGCAGAAGGGTTGAATGTAAACATACTGTCGAGTTTCTCGGCAAATCTGTCCTTTCCTCCTGTAAGTTCCATCAAGCCGTCTATATCATGCTGTACCGACCAGAAGTATTGCCATGCATTACTTTCACAAATATGCGGTGTATATTCTTCAGGCTTGAAATTCTCTATAAACTCACCCTTATCATCCTTAGGTTGCATAAAAGAGCTTTCCGGATTATACACATTTCTATAATTCTGAGACCGTGCATAAAATTCATCAGCAATATCTTTCTTTCCCATCTTAGCCGCCATTTCTGCTATACAGAAATCATCGAAAGCATATTCCAAAGTTCTGGAAAGCGACCAATTCTCGGAATTGTACTTATCTGTTACGTTATAAGGTATATACCCTTTCTCCTTATAGAAACCTATACCTCTGTACTCATCTATATTGGCAGTTGCCACACATGCTTCAAGAGCCTTTTCAGCATCAAAATCACCAATTCCCTTAAGATATGCATCAGCAATAACAGGCACTGCATGATAACCTATCATCATATCTGTTTCACCGCCATAGAAATTCCATACCGGAAGACGTCCGTTCTGTTCATAGAATGCTATAAACGACTTTATCATATCGTTTGTACGCTCCGGCTGTGTATAAGTAAACAGAGGATGAGATGCTCTGAAAGTATCCCATAATGAGAATGTACTATAGTTGGTCCAGCCATCAGCCTTATGTATCTGTTTGTCAGGTCCATAATAATTACCGTCTACATCGCTAAAGATAGTCGGTGCCAGCATGCTGTGGTACATTGCAGTATAAAAGTTGGTCTTGTCATCAATATTATCAGACTCAACCACAATCTTCGAGAGTTCCTTATTCCATTTTGATTTGGCCTCGGCACGGTATTTATCGAAATCATCAGTCGGAACTTCAGCATCAAGGTTACGGGCAGCACCTTCTATACTTACTCCCGAAATGGCAGTAGATACAGTTATCTGCTCATCTTTCTTTGTATTGAAATTAAACTGTGCGACACAAGCCGTACCATAGTATTTATCATTACTGATTATAGCTGTGGTATCAATCTTATAGCTGTCGAAAGGAGCCGAGAACCTTGTTTTGAAATATATTTTCTGATTGCGTGCCCATCCGTCGGAAAATCTGTAACCCTGAATTGTTACAGAGTCTACCACCTCGATATTAGAATCCTGGGTAAAGTCCCAGTTCATAGCCTTTTTAAGATTAAGGATTACGGCCGATTCTGACTGTGGAAACGTATATCGCTGAATACCACAACGCTCTGTTGCAGTCAGTTCTACATTTATATCATAATCATTCAGTCTTACCTGATAATATCCGGCAGAAGCACTCTCGTCGGTATGTGAAAACTTAGAATATATGCCCAAAGGAGCTTCCGCTTCCTTATATGGCAATGTTACCGGCATAAACGAAATATCATACAAATCGCCTGCACCGGTTCCGGAGAGGTGAGTATGACTAAATCCGGCGATAGTACTGTCGGGATAAAAATATCCGGCAATACGGTCCCATCCTGGGAGTCCGTTATCAGGGCTCAACTGTACCATACCAAATGGAACCTGAGCTCCCGGATAAGTATTTCCGGTAAAATCAGTACCAATAAAAGGATTTACAAACACAGTAAGGTCATCATCAGTACAACAATTGTTTTTCTCTGTACATGCATAAGTAAAAAAAGCAAGGCAACCTAAAGATAAAAATATTTTTTTCATAAAAAGCAAGTGTATATATAAGTATAACAACCGAATCAACAAAATTACTTACAACAGATTTAATTTTTTACACTATGTAAAAATAAAAAAAATATTTCTTGAAAAAAAGCAACTCATATAAACTATAATGCATACCTTTGCAAAATAACCCAAATCTCCAGTCATGATGCTTACGAATAATTTTGAAAATACATATTATAATTTATTTAAACAGCATTATTCGGGATTGCTATTCTACGCAAACCGACTGATAGGAGAGGATGACGCAGAAGATATAGTTCAGGATGTTTTCGTCGAACTTTGGAACAATAAAGAAAAAATAGATTTCGACAGTAATATAAAGTCTTTTTTATATAAATCGGTTTATACAAGATCGCTGAATCTTATAAAGCACAAAGCCATTGTAGAAAACTATTCATCTGAGGAAAAAGAGTTTTACGCTCAAAAAATTGAATATTATAATTTCGAGAATTCTGAAGTTATATCGAGAATGGAGAATATAGAGCTTAAGAAAGAGATTCAGCAAGCCATTAATACGCTACCCGATAAATGCAGAGAAGTATTTAAACTAAGCTATATATACGAAATGAAGAATAAGGAAATAGCAGATATTTTAGGTATTTCCGACAGAACAGTTGAAGCCCACATGTACAAGGCATTGAAACTATTGCGTGTCAAACTAAAACATTTGCTCATTTTAATTTATATAATATTAAACTAAACATAAATGAAGAATTTGGACGAAAACATTATTTTGCGATATCTTCAGAAAAAGTCTACATCCGAAGACTACATGGTCCTGAACGAATGGATAAAGACTTCGGAAGAAAACAAACGTGCTCTTTTTGCATTAGAGGAGATGTGCGACAGAAGCAAATGGAAGCATGATACAGAAGAAGATGCCGATGAAGCATTAAAAAGACTAAAGAAAAGGCTGGAAGAAGGCAAATCAGAATCCTCTGAAAAATCACCGGTACTCACCATACGTAAGTCTGGAAGATTTATTCCATTTATCAAATATGCAGCTGCTGTATTGATAATAGCTATGTGTTCACTGTCTTATTTCGTATTTATAGACAATGACAGCATGAAAACAATATACGCTGACAATTCCATTAAAAAAGTAATACTCGAAGACGGAACAAAAATATGGCTTAATAAAGGCTCTTATCTTCAGTATTCGAAAGATTATTCAGACAGCAAAAGAACTTTAAGACTAAACGGAGAAGCTTATTTCGAAGTTGCGAAGCAAAATGGGAACAACCGTTTTACCGTAGAAAGCAAAATGATGAACGTAACTGTTCACGGAACAATATTCAACATGAAAAGCTACGATAACGGACAAACAGCAGAAGCATCGCTGATAGAAGGAGAAGTAATGGTTGAATCGGAAGGAAACGGTTCTAAAATTGTTTTGTTGCCTGGCCAGAAGGCTATAGTAAATAAAAAGGATAACAAAATGATTGTAGAAAACACCAATGCCACAATGGACGGTATCTGGAGAAATGATATGGTACCATTCCAGAATGCAACCATTAAAGATATAGCCAAAGTACTGGAAGAAATATATAATGTACATATTGAGCTTAGTCAGGATATAGACCTCAAGAGTACATATTCGGGCATGATAAAGAAAAAAGATAAGCTTGAAGACACTATGGAAGCTCTTAAAAACAGTATTCCTATTGATTTTACGATAAAAAATGATTTTGTTACGATAACTCCTACAAGATAAGCAAACGGTTGAAAATCAGTATTTAACATTCTCTGATTTTCAACCGTTTACTTTTTTACGGCATTTTTACCGGAAAAAACATAAAAAAATGCAGTTTATGAATAAGTATTTTAAGTAAGTCGGCTGTTATATAGTTGTTACTTGAAAACTTAATTAATAATCTAAAAATAGTAAAACATCATGTTTAACCTTAAGGATTCATTTTACAAGGATCTAAATCCTCTTGCTTGTCCTAAAAAAAATCTCAGAACCTTGATTTTTTTAGGTCTGTTGTCTGCTCCTACAAGCTTTATTGCAGCACAGCTAAATCTATCAATGTCCAACCCAAGTTTGGGAAGTGTTATTAAGGAAATTCAGGCTCAGTCTGATTATCAGTTCTTTTACGAAGACAATCTTGCATCAGTTCAGTTGGAATCACTGAATGTAAGCGATTCTTCTATAAAAGAAGTCTTAGACAAGGCACTTTCCGGAAAGAATATTTCCTATAAGATAGATGACAAGATTATATATCTGTCTAAGAACGATTCTTCTGCAAAGACTACTTCTGTATCACAGGAAGAAAAGAAAACAATTACAGGAAGAATTACTGATGCAAAAGGCGAACCGTTGATTGGTGTTACCATCATGGAAAAGGGAACAACAAACGGAAGCATTACTGACTATGATGGAAACTATACACTGAGTGCGGCATCAAACGCTGTACTTCAATTCTCTTATATAGGTTATCAGAGCGTGGAAATGTCTGTTGAAGGAAAAACTGTAATAGATATTACCATGAACGAAGACACTGAAGTTCTTGATGAAGTTGTTGTAACTGCACTTGGAATCAAGCGCGAAAAGAAAATGTTGGGATATGCCGTACAAGAGCTTAAGAGTGATGAACTCAATAAAACAGGCGACCCTTCTGTAACAAGCGCACTGCAAGGTAAGGTTGCAGGTCTTCAGATGAACACTTCGGCTACAGGTTTGGGAGGTTCTACCAAAATAACAATCCGTGGTAACTCATCTTTGAGCGACAACAACCAGCCGTTGTGGATCGTGGACGGTGTTCCGTTCAGCGATAACAGTTCTTCAGACGCATCATTCTTCGGTGGTGTTGACCGTGGAGGAGCTTCACTCGACATAAACCCAGACGATATAGAAAGCATCTCTGTCCTTAAGGGTCCTAATGCAGCAGCCTTGTATGGTTCGCGTGCAGGTAACGGTGTAATCCTTGTCACTACTAAGAAAGGCTCAAAGAAAGACGGATTCGGTGTCAGATATAATGGTAACTTCACATGGTCGCAGGTTGCAGAAACTATAGACATGCAGAGCCGCTATGGTCAGGGACATCTTGATACTAATTCAGGTGCTGTTTACGACAAGACAGACACCGGGAGCTGGGGACCGGTTCTCGACGGTAGTATGAAAGAAGCATGGAACGGGGAAACATATGCATATTCTAAATATGGAAATAAGCTGAAAGACTATTTCGATACCGGCTTCTCACAGGTTCATAATGTTTCTATAAGCAATGGTACTGAAAAATCACATTTCAGAAGTTCATTCGGTAATTCAAGCAATAAAGGTGTATTCCCTACAGAAGAATTAAACCGTACAAACATCGACCTGAATGCCGGTACCGAACTCAATAAATATTTCTCTATCGACGGAAAAGTATCTTTGTCAAGAACAAAAGCCGAAAACCGTCCTGAATATGGTACATACGGAGCTATCAACCAGCTTATGGGAATACCTAATAATATCCGTCTCGATGATTTGAAGCAATACTACGATGAGAACCATGTTCATATCAACTGGGCTGGTCCTACATCAGGTATACGTAACCCATACTATGTATTGAACCAGCGCAAGAATTCAGACGAACGCTGGCGTGCTTTCGGATACTATAGCATGAAAATCAACTTCACCGACTGGTTGCATCTTTCGGCAAAATACGCATTCGACTATTACCGTACACGCATCCAAAGCACTAATGCCGGAGATGGTTATTCTGGAGAGACTAATACATCCATGATTAAAGACGACAAGATGGACAGAAGTGAAGAAAACTTCTTCGAATCGAATGCAGAGGTAATATTGATGGGCGACCGCCAGATGACAGAAAATTTCCGTCTTGGATTCAACCTTGGAGCAAACTTCATGTATCAGAAGTTTGAAAATCTTAGTGCAGGTGTAGGAAACATGCTTACAAAGGGGGTATGGATGTTCAATGCAGCCAACCTGTTGCGTACCGCTTCTGAAACAGGTTACGAACGTGCCATGAATTCTGTATTTGGTTCAGCACAGTTGGCTTGGAAGGAATACCTTTCATTGGATCTTACAGCAAGAAATGACTGGTCTTCAACTTTGCCATTGCAGAATAATTCGTTCTTCTACCCTTCTGCCAACTTGAGTTTCGTTATTTCCGACTATGTACGTTCTCTCGACAAGACTCTCCCAGACTGGCTTACATTTGCCAAGTTACGTCTTTCGGCGGCTCAGGTAGGTAAGGATACCGACCCATATCAGCTTTACAATACATACTCTTATTCTTGGGATAATGGTATCTTAAAACCATCTAAAGAAAATGTAAAGAAAAACGACCAGCTCAAACCTGAAATCGCAACATCTTATGAAGTTGGTCTTGATATGAAGTTCTTCGAAAACCGTTTAGGTTTCGACTTTACATACTATTACAGCAAGACAAAGAACCAGATTATGAAAGTTCCTGCTGCAGCACCTTGGAGTGGAGGTAAATGGGTTAACGCAGGTTTGATTTCAAATCAGGGTGTAGAATTGATGATTTACTCTACATTGGTTGATACAAAAGATTTCACATTCGACTTAAATGTGAACATGGCACACAACGTATCTAAGGTTAAAGAACTTGCACCTGAATCGGGTGTTAACTACATGTTCTTCAACGGTGAAGGATACTTCCCTGTTAAGGTTGGTGCACGCGCAGGCCATAAACTTGGTGAAATATATGCTACTACATTATATAAACGTGATGAAAACGGCAATATAATTGTAGGTTCAAATGGATTGCCTATGACAATAACAGACGAATCTGAATATATCAACAATCCTATTGGTAATATTCAGCCTAAACTGACAATGTCTGTATCTCCTAACTTTACATACAAAGGCATTACATTGTCTGCTATGTTTGATATGAAGTTTGGTGGCAACATATTCTCATATTCAGAAATGGTGGCTACAGGAAACGGACTTGCAGCACGTACAGCTAACCGTGGAGAAGAAAACAACTATATGATGGTATTCCCTGGTGTAACAGAAAGCAATACTCCGAATACTACTCAGATTAAGGCTTCGGAATATTATGGTTCGCTATTGCCTGAAGACTTTATTTACGATGCTTCATTCATAAAACTGAAAGAGTTGTCTCTCGGATACAGCTTCCCATCTAAGATGTTGAAGAAAACTCCTCTTACATCATTGAACGTATCGTTTGTAGCACGTAATATCTGTTATCTTCTGAAACACACTCCGGGCACAAGTCCTGAAGGTGGATATGATACAACAATGTTCTCGCAGGCTATTGACTATGCTGCTCTTCCATTTACAAGAACATTTGGTTTATCAGTTAGTTTAGGTTTCTAATTATAAAATAAACAAGTCATGAAAATAAATAATATATATAAATCAATTGCACTCTGTTCTTTGATAGGACTAACCGGATGTTATGATTTCGAAGAACTGAATACTAATCCGTATGCACCAGTTTACGATCCTTCTACAGAAGATGCAACAGCCGATGGTATAGATATAGACTATACCATCTCAGAAAACGCGTTGAAAAGCCTTAAAGCCACAGAAAGTGGCGTAGGTGCTACATTCTCTAATTTTGTATATGAAGGATTATATAACGACTATCAGATAGCTACAAACCTTACCCACGATATTTATGCAGGATATTGGGGCAACAATGTAAAGGGGTTTGTAAGTAATTCTCCTACATATTCATATAATGACGGATGGTCTGCAAGCAGATGGAGACATTTCTATGATGACAGAACAGTAAGCGAATACTGTCAGCTAATAAAGACTTTCTGGTTCTGCAACAAGGACTACTACCACACAGCATTCTATATCACACGTATTTATTATGCGTTCCTCATGTCGGTACAAACAGATACATACGGAGATATTCCTATCAAATACTATGTAAAGGGAGCTATTCCACCGGAAGAGAATGTTGAATATACTCCTCAAAAGGAAGTTTATAAGATGATTTTCGACATACTCGACCAGGCTATAAAAGGTTTGCATAACATACCGGAAACTGTACAGTATGATCTTGCCGACAACGACAAATGTTATGGAGGTGATGTAAACAAATGGTTGCGTTTTGCCAATACTCTACGTCTTCGTCTTGCCTTGCGTGTATCTAATGTTGACCCTGCATTAGCTAAAACTCAGGGAGAGGCTGCGCTTGCCGATGCAGCGGGACTTATGGAAAGTCAGGCTGACAATATGAAACAGGTTCCTAAGCGCCAATATATTACAGGTGGTAATGAAAACATTTATGGTCTGCTCTTCAGCTGGACAGCAAATGTAGTATTGCCTAAAGAAATGGAATGGGCTTATAAGAATCAGGCTTTGAAACCCGGAGTTTCTGAAGACAATTTCGAAATAAAAGACAATGCAGACAACAGCAGATTCAACAACAAGTCTGAAAACTGTTACCTTGACCCTCGTTGTGAGATTCTTTGGTTCCGCCCTACTGATTTCGAATTATTGAAATTGCCCGTACCTCAAGAATCCGACAAGGATTTTGCCGGAGTTAGAAACGGAGAAATTAATATCGGAGGTTCTTATACAAATGTCTACTCTCCTGCAAGATGCAATGTTACATCTGATGTCATGAATCCGAAAATATGGTGGAATCTTGCACAGGAAATTATCTGGATGGGATACTCAGAAAGCTTGTTCTTAAAGGCCGAAGCTGCACTTAGAGGATGGGAAGGAACTGAAAAATCTCCAAAAGAATACTATCTCGACGGAATCAGAGCATCTATGAACTATTACAAGATAGACAGTGATGCCGAAGGACAGAAAAAGATTGAAGACTATATAAACAATCTGCAGGGAATTGAAGCATTCAATAGTGGTGACCGTGAATCTCAGCTGGAACAGATAATTACCCAGAAATGGATTGCTGTATTCCCTAACGGAAACGAAGGATGGGCTGAAGTAAGAAGAACCGATTATCCTCGCTATATGTTGCTTCCTTTAGGCGGTAACAATTCTGGCGGACAGGTTGAGAATGACAAGCTTATCAAACGTATAAGTTATCCTAACAGTGAATCGCGCAATCCTAATAAGCCATCCGAAGTAACTCAAGGTACAAAGGTATGGTGGGATACAAACGACACTATGGAAAACGGTAAATGGCATAAACCTAATAACTTCAAATAATTACACTAAGTGATTATGTATAGGATAAGATTATTCTCTGATTATATTTCTTAATCTATTTATATATATAAAATAATACATTAGGTTTCTTAATTCATAGGTTTAATTTTGGGAGGGTACTTCTTTTCAGAAGTACCCTCTCTTTTTTATGACTTGGCAATATTGGAACATATAACACAAACTTTGTTAAAATCCGTTCATAAAGAAGTTAAAATGAAGAATTATATATATTTTTGAAACCACTATGAAATTATTTTCAAATAAAATCACATTTTCAACAACTAAATCTAATCAAAAAAACAGTTAGAAATATGAAATCTGCAAATTATGTAATGTGCTTAGGTATATTGTTAGGAAGTTACTCAACTATACCTTTGTATGCACATACTGAATCAAACACTGAGGTATCTTTAGAACAAGTTTACTACAACGAAGAAGCAACAAGCGGAAATATCCAGCAACAAGACTTGGAGAAGGATGCCGAAAAACTTTTCAAGGACAAGCTCTGTACCGAACTCAAGAAGGGAGTAAAACCAAGAAAAATCAAATCATGTAAAAACGAAACTTTGCGCCAACTGGCTCTTTCTATTTATGAAAACAACTATGATACAACATTTCGCGTAAATACCTTCCAACCGGTATATAGCCCGGAAGCTTTAGGCAAACTGCTTCACATTGGCAATGGATACAGCACCTTCCAACATGTAACCGGAATAGTAATGAAACCAGGCAAACATATTATCATAGTGACAGGTGCGAAAGAAGGAAGCAAGATAGGACTGAAAGTAGCTGAACTTTATGCACCTGATCAGGGTGATAAGGATTGGAGTCTGCACAGTGAAAAATTTGAACTTAAGAATGGTATCAATATTATTGACAAACAGACCGACTGGACCGGACTGGCCTATATCGACTACTACTTTGAGCATCCTGAAAAAGAGAATGAAGTGAAAGTACATTTTGTTACAGGAGAAGTTAACGGTTATTTCGATGCTTCAAAACACTCAAACTCACAATGGGATGAAATGCTTTCCAAGGCTGTATATCCGGTATTCGATGCAGTAGGAAGCAACATCCATCTGGCATATCCTGTTGCCGACTTACAAAAGTATGCAAGTGGCAAAGGTAAGGAACTTATAGGAGTATATGAAGAGTTGGTTTCGAAACAGCACGAAATCATAGGATGGAAGAAATACGGACTGATACCCAAAAACAAGATATTCGCACGTGTAAATTACGGATATTATATGTTCAGAGACGGAGAAGGAGTAGCTTTTAAATTTGACACAATGAACCGTGTGGCAAATCCGGATCACATGCGCTATAAGGATGAAGATGCCTGCTGGGGATTCAGTCACGAAGTAGGACACGTACATCAATTGCAGACCTATCTGTCGTGGGGAGGACTTGGTGAAACAAGCAACAATATCTGTACACGATACTGCACACAGGCTTTTGGATATAAAAACCGTCTGGAAAAAGCTTTCAGTTCTGCCGAAAAGAATTTCCTGCAAGACGGTATGGCCGGTAAAGTAAGTAAGGCACGTGCTGAAGGAGGTATGAACGACTCCATTATTGTTTCATGCAAAGAAAACCCAGATCTTGGACTTAGTTATCTGGAAACAGATGTTTTTGAACGCCTGGTACCATTCTGGAAACTGCAATGTTATTTTACACAACATGGTATGCCGGATTTCTATCCTGACTTGTATGAAAAGATGCGACAGTCGGAAAAAGACCATCCGGAGTTAAAGGATTTGGACAGACATAAGAATGTAGTTCCTTTCCAACTTAATTTCATAAAAGGAGCATCTCTCGTTGCAAAAAAGAATCTGTATCCATATTTCGAGAAATTTGGTTTCTTCCGATTGCTGAAACTTACTTATGGCGACTATGGTACATATACATATAATATGACTGCTGAAATGAGGGATGCTTTCAAGAAAGAGATGGAGCAGTTAGAAAATGAGAAAAAAATCAGTCCACTTACTTCTGAAGAATTAAATGAACTGATCTATGCACATGAGTAACTGCACATAAGTAACTGTTTAAAATAACGCGCTTGCCGCATAAACCACTATAATGATTCAGGCTTATCACTTATATGAAACGCCCGTACCACTAAAGTGATACAAGCGTACGACTATAATGGTACAAGCGTACGACTATAGTGGTACGCTATGATTACCATATTACCAAACAGAAAAGGCCGTGCTCCAACATAAAGCACGGCCTTTTTTTGTTAACCTATCAGTGTATCATTCAAGTACTTCACCTTTTTCGTTGAAATAAACAGTAACCTCAGTTCCTTCTGTATCAGCCATTACAACCTGATAGGTTGATGTTCCATCTTCATTTGCTTCTACTGCTGCCGATTTTAATGTAAAGTCTTTATAGTTTTTTGTCAAAGTTTCCAGAACTGCTTCAGGCAAATCCTTGATTTCAATAGGTACAAATTCATTTACGTTATTTACAACTGTAGTGCTACTTACAGCAGATGTAGGTTCAGACATATTATTATCTGCAAAGACTGCTGTAGTTCCTAATCCTATAACCAATGCAAAAGCAACAAATAATTTCTTCATAATTCAAATAATTTAAATGTTCAACAATTGTGTTTAATTTTGAGTTTGTGTTTAAATTTAATTCTGTAATTTAAATCCAGTTTAGTTAAGTATAATTTATTGTGTAAGTATTTAGTGCTTTTTTTATTTTATCAACTACGACAAATTAAGGACAATTAGCGTGCCAAAGAAACCCCAAAATCCATATATATCTTATTATCAAGCTTATAAAACAAAAAACAGAATACCTACACCAGCTATAATTATGTGGAATAAATCCACAGGTGTAGATATTCTGTAGAAAAAATGTAGAAAAATATATCCGGACAGATTAATATGCAAATGAAGACTCTATATGGTCGAGTATGGCATTAAGCTGTTCGAGAGTCTCTGCCCTCAACATAGCAATACGTGTTTCCTTAAAGTTTGGTATACCCTTAAATAATGGAGATGCTGCCAGATGTCGGCGTACATGAAGTATTCCCCTACGCTCATCAAGCAGATTTACACTATCCTGTACCTCACGGCGTAAAACATCCATCTTCCATTTGAATGTAAGTCCCTCAAGTTCTTCACCAGTCTCAAGATAATGTTTTACTTCCTTAAAAATCCATGGATGCCCAAAACTTGCACGTCCTATCATTATGGCGTCCACACCATACTTATCGAAACATTCCTTAGCTCTCTGAGGTGTAGTAACATCACCATTCCCGATAATAGGAATATGCATACGTGGGTTATTCTTCACCTCACCTATAAGAGTCCAGTCAGCCTCACCGGTATACATCTGTGCCCTTGTACGCCCGTGTATGGTAAGAGCCTCTATACCACAATCCTGAAGCTGCTCGGCCAGCTCCACAATTATCTTATGCTCCGAATCCCATCCCAAACGAGTCTTTACTGTTACCGGAATCTTTACAGCATCTACCACTGCCTTTGTTATTTCCAGCATCTTCGGAACATTCTGAAGCATACCCGAACCGGCTCCCTTGCCTGCCACTCTCTTTACCGGACAGCCGAAATTAAGGTCAAGAATATCAGGTTTAGCCTGTTCTACTATCTTTGCAGCCTCAACCATTGTTTCAGTATCCTTACCGTAAATCTGTATTGCTACAGGACGCTCTTTCTCACTTATGTTAAGCTTCAGCATAGTTTTACCTACCGAACGTATCAATGCATCACTCGAAACAAATTCAGTATATACCATATCGGCACCGAACTCCTTACATAAAAGTCGGAATGCCGGATCGGTTACATCCTCCATTGGAGCCAAAAGTACAGGTTTGTCACCTAAATCTATATTTCTAATCTTCATTATTGTTGTCTAAAAAAATTAAGCTGAATGTTTATTTCTGCTTATAATCTGTTTTTAACTTAAATTACTTCTTATATAGATAGTTAGTATTAATTTCTATCTGCTCATAAGTCGGAATGCCGGCGATATAAACCACTTCTTATACATTACCGATGCCACATAATATACCATAAATGCAGTTATGAAACCCACTATGGCATCTATAAGATAATGAGCCTGAATATATACTGTAGCACAACAAAGCAATAAATAAAATGGCATAAGTATAAAAGCCAGTTTTTTGCTTACACGCCACGACATAATCATAACAATGGTAGATATTCCAACATGCGAACTCGGAAACGCAGCAGTAGGACGTTCTCCCACTTCCTGAGAAGCCTCCACAAGATTGAAGAAGAATCCGTGGTCGAAACCAGGTCCCGGAAGAAGAATACTATTGTCGTTGAAATAATCGCCTATGGCAGGAAAATCACATGCATTAACCTTATCCATACCTATGGCAGGAAAATAAAACTGAGGTCCGGCCACAGGAACCAGTATATAAAACAGATAATAGATAAAGAACGAGGCAACAAGCACAAAGCAAATCTTTTCGAACCATTCAAAATGACATACAAAATAGTACAATACCACTATAAGCATCATGGGATAATAAAAGAAATATCCCATATTAAAAGGTTCGCTCAGCCATATAGACGGGCATAATTTGCAGAACTCAACAGCAGGCTGGCATCCGAAAATCATCTGTTCGGCAGAAGCAAATACATGGTCGAGATTATCGAACAGCCTGTTGAACTCATACGTATCGGGATACCAATATGCAAGCAACGACATTTGGAACACCATTCTGATAAAAGCTGTCAGTCTGCATGGCAGAGACTGATAAAGATAAATCAGGGCAAAAGTAAGAACCACTATACCCAACCGTTCCAAAAGCATCGTCCCGGGATGATCCATTCTTGGATAAAGAATAAGTATCAATATAGTAGTGAGGGCATTATATATGAGACTTATGCTTTCTACAGCAAAAAGTCCTCTGCCGCTCTCCACTCTCTCAAATAGTTTTAAATCTACAGCCATCCTTCCTTTTTATACCAGGTTATTATTTCTTTAACTCCCCTCTCAAGGTCGAACTGTGGCTTATATCCAAGTTCCTCCTCAAGTGGAGATATATCGCACCGCCAGTTGCGCTGCTTCATTATCTTATATTTATCACTATTCAATGTGCTTGGTTTTCTTGTAAACTTAGAAACCGTTTCGGCCACACACGAAATAAGTTTCAGAAGAAACAAAGGGCATACAAATCTTATCATCCACGGATTGCCCAACTCCCTACGGATAAGGTCGGAAAAAGTGCGACTGCTGTAAACTTTTCCGTCGGACACAAGATATTTTCTGTAAGCCATATTGTTATTGATGGCCAGATATATAGCCTGCACCAGATCCTCTACATACACAAATGTGAGATCCTGGCGTTTAAAACCTGCCATAAAATCCAGATGATTCTTAATTGACTTTGCCATAAGAAAATAATCCTTCTCACGAGGGCCATATACCCCTGTGGGGCAGAAAATCACGAAAGGAAAGTTTTTAAGCTGCATTAAAAACTCCTCTGTCTTCAGTTTGCTTTCGCCATACGCAGTATTTGGCATAGGTGCATCGGCTTCACTAATCGGAGCATAATTGTACTCCTTTATCGGTCCGAATACGCTTAACGAACTAATAAATACAAAATTATCGGGAACCATGTCGAGTTTAATAAGATTCTCAACAAAATGGCGTGTAGCCCAATAATTCCCCATCATAAAGTCAGCTCTATCAATACATTTTGTTACACCGGCACAATGTATGATATAATCCCATTTCCCATGCTCTTCCTTATGACGCTTAAGCTGCTCAGGCAGTTTATTGGAGTCAGTAAGGTCGAGTTCGGCAAAATGTATCCTTTCATCCTTCAGATACTTTCTGCTGCTGCTTTTTCGTACTCCGGCCCAAACCTGCATGCCTTCTTTAAGTCCACCCTCTACAAGAAAACTGCCTATAAATCCGCTTGCACCGGTTACCAATATCTTTTTCTCCATAAATATTTATCTTCAGTGTAATCTCCTGATTTAAAAAGCGCAAAGATACTCTTTTTTTGTCTTTTTATAATAAAAACACAACACTAATTAGTGTATTATTCCATTTATTTTGCTTACTTTGTGAAAACTAACTAAGAAAGGAATAGACATGGCTAAGAATAAAAAAGAGAAAAAAGGCGGAAAACGTATGAAGAAAAAAGAACTGGTAGAGCTTATCATCAGTTACTTCCGCAATAAACCAACAGAAAGCATTGGTGTAAAGCAATTATTCCTAAATTTAAAACTTACTACCCATCCTCTGAAAATGCTATGCAACGAGATTATCAGAGAAATGGTAGAAGAAAGTTTCCTTATAGAAACAGAAAAAGGACGTTTCAAACTGAATGACAAGGGACAGATTCTTATAGGTACTTTCCAGCGCAAGAGCAACGGAAAAAATTCTTTTATTCCTGAAGATGGAGGAGAACCAATTTTCATTGCCGAACGTAATTCGGCCCATGCAATGAACAATGATAAAGTGAAGGTGGCTCTTTGTGCAAAATGTAAAAAACATAACCTTGAAGGAGAAGTTATAGAAATCATTGAAAGAGCAAATACCACATTTGTGGGAACACTGAAGGTTTCGAAAAACTATGCTTTCCTTATAACAGAAACAAATACACTGGCTAATGACATATTTATCCCTAAAGAAAAGCTGAAAGGAGGAAAAGATGGAGAAAAGGCCGTGGTAAAAATTACCGAATGGCCGGAACAAGCCAAGAATCCTTTCGGTGAGGTAATAGATGTATTAGGGGCAGCAGGCGACAACAATACCGAAATGCATGCTATACTTGCAGAATACGGACTGCCTTATACTTATCCTGCCGCTGTGGAAGCTGCAGCCGATAAACTGTCGGCCGAAATTACTCCCGAAGATTATGCCGAAAGAGAGGACTTTAGAGAAGTAACTACATTTACAATCGACCCTAAGGATGCGAAAGACTTCGACGATGCATTATCTATACGACAGATTAAGCCGGGACTCTGGGAGGTTGGTGTACATATTGCCGATGTATCTCACTATGTAAAGGAAGGAGGTATAATAGACAAAGAGGCTGTTAAACGTGCCACTTCGGTATATTTGGTCGACCGTACCATTCCTATGCTGCCAGAACGTCTATGTAACTTTATCTGCTCACTAAGGCCAAACGAAGAAAAGTTGGCATATTCTGTTATATTCGATATGAACGAAAAAGCAGAGGTAAAGGATTACCGCATCAAGCATACTGTAATCAAATCGGACAGAAGATTTACATACGAAGAAGCTCAGAATATTATTGAGACAGGTGAAGGAGACTTCAAAGATGAGGTTCTGCAACTCAACAAACTGGCTCAGATTCTGCGCGAGAAACGTCTGTCGGCCGGAGCTATAGATTTCGACCGCTGTGAAGTGAAATTCGAGATTGATGAAAAAGGCAAACCTCTGAGTGTATATTTCAAGGTTTCGAAAGAAGCCAACAAGCTTATAGAAGAGTTCATGCTTCTGGCCAACCGTACCGTAGCCGAACATATAGGCAAGGTTCCAAAAAATAAAAAGGCAAAAGTATTCCCTTACCGTATACACGACCTACCGGACCCTGACAAACTGGACAATCTTAATCAGTTTATTGCTCGTTTCGGATATAAGATACGTACCGGAGGCTCGAAAGTAGAAGTATCAAAGTCTATCAACAAGCTGCTCAAGGAAGTGCATGGAAAAGGCGAACAGAACCTTGTGGAAACTGTATCTCTTCGTTCTATGCAGAAGGCAAGATATTCTATCTATAACATAGGTCACTACGGACTGGCTTTCGATTATTATACTCATTTCACTTCTCCTATCCGACGTTATCCCGACCTGATGGTTCACCGTCTGCTTACAAGATATCTCGATGGAGGAAGAACCGCACAAGCCGACAAATACGAAAACCTGTGCGAACACAGTTCTGCAATGGAACAGACAGCTGCAAGTGCCGAACGTGCCTCTATTAAATATAAGCAGGTAGAGTTTATGAGCGACCATATAGGAACTGTTTATGATGGTGTAATATCAGGTGTTACCGAATGGGGACTTTACGTAGAAATAAACGAAAACAAGTGTGAAGGTATGATTTCAATGCGTGACCTCGGAAACGACTATTACGATTTTGATGAAAAGAATTATTGTCTTATAGGCCGACGCCATCATCAGAAATTCAGTTTAGGAGATCCGATAAAGATAAAGGTTGCCCGTGCAAATCTTGAAAAGAAGCAGCTGGACTTTATTCTTGCGGAATAATCACTACAGCAGTAAATAATAAGCAATAAACAACAAGCAACAAGCTGTAAACTACAAGTTGTAAGCTGTAAGTTGTAAACTGTAAGGTTTAAAGCTGAAATATAAATAAAAATCTCACTGATATTATTATATTATCTTTTGATATAATACCAGTGAGATTTTTTTATGAGAAGTCTTATGAGAAGCTTTATAAGAAGCTGATAATTCACTATTTTACTCTACGGTTCAACTGATTATTTGCCTTTTCGGGTCTTGATTTTCCAATACGCTTTCCACTACTTTTCTTTTTTGCCGACTGTTTGGCCTTAAATGCAAAGGGATTTTTCTTGTTTACTGCCATATTATCTTTTATCTCTAATTATCATTAATTATATCATTAGTCTTATCATTAATTCTGTAATTAATTCTACAATTAATCCTATTCATATTCTCTGAAAAGGAATCAGAAGAAATCATCTTCAAAAGAATTCTTTATTGATATTTTTCGGCAAAATTACAAATAAAATCCGAGAAGCTGACTCAGTTTACTTTCTTTGAACTATACGCGCTCCGGCAGGGACATTTTCCGTAACCCAGATATTGCCTCCTATAGTAGCCCCTTTACCAATAGTAATACGTCCAAGAATTGTAGCATTTGAATATACCACTACATCATCTTCGAGTATCGGATGTCTGGCTATTCCCTTAATTGGATTTCCGTTCTCGTCGAGAGGGAAACTCTTGGCTCCCAATGTTACCCCCTGATACAGCTTGACATTATTGCCTATTATACAAGTTGCACCGATTACCACACCCGTTCCATGGTCAATGGTAAAATGATGTCCTATTTTAGCTCCGGGATGTATATCTATACCAGTTTCGGAATGAGCCATTTCGGTTATTATACGTGGTATAAGAGGTACATTCAGCATATAAAGTTCATGAGCTATTCTATAATTGGTAATTGCCTTAATTATAGGATAACAGCATATTATTTCACCAAAACATGTAGCAGCCGGATCACCATAATAAGCAGCTTCAACATCTGTGGCAAGTATACGTCGCATTTTTGGCATTCTGCTTATAAATTCGGCAGCCAGTTTAGCTGATGTTTCCTTATCGGTAGGTGTAGTGGACGAGGCATTATCATACAGAGAATCCTTACAGTTCTCGTCTGTAATGCCGTTATTTTCAACACCAAAGCATAGCCCCGCTCTGATTTGTTCTGTAAGAAGGCCAAAGAGCCGTTCTATATTTACCCCAATATGATAGTTGATGGTACGGCTATTTATATTGGATTTCCCGAAGTATCCGGGAAAAAGTATTGCTCTAGACAGTTCTATAATTTCTTTAAGCGACTTTGCCGATGGAAGAGATTCTCCTTCCTTATGTTGATGAAACAGACCCGCATACGACTGATTGTCGGACAGTTGCTCTACAGTTCTGGTAAGTATATGTGTGTAATCGTAGCTGCTCATAAAACTATTCTTTTAGGTACAAATATTTAGTACAAACAAAATTCCAACAGTTATTACTGTATTATATACGCAGTATAACATAATATACATATAGCTTATACAAACATATAGCTATATGGCAAATGTATAGTTTTTTTTCTAAACAAAGTAATTATTGATACAATTTATAGCATAAAAGATTATTTATGTCATAAGAATATGATAACTTGAAAATCTGTAGCAACTTGAATGTTAAACTTTATTTTCACTTTGTTCTTCATTCGTTTTAAACTATCTTTGTGTAGCACTAAAAAAAATCAAACAGTTATGAGCAAGCTTTACCCGGTAGGCATTCAGAATTTCGACGATCTTCGTAACAGAAAATATATCTATGTTGACAAAACCGCATTGATATATCAGTTAGTAAGTACAGGTAAATATTATTTCCTGAGTCGTCCGCGACGCTTTGGAAAAAGTCTTCTCATATCTACACTTGAAGCATACTTTTCTGGCCGGAAAGAGCTTTTTAAAGGGCTTGCTATAGAGCAAAAAGAAAAAGAGTGGATAAAATACCCTGTTCTGCACATGGACTTGAATACAAGAAACTATCACGACAGAGACTCTCTTATAGGAATTTTAAATCAGAATCTTGAAACATGGGAAAAGCTGTATGGTGATGAGAAAAAAGACAGAGTTCCTGAGGAACGTTTTATGTATATCATAAAAAGCGCATACGAAATAACAGGCAGAAAAGTTGTCATACTTGTAGACGAATATGACAAGCCTATGCTTCAGACCATTGGTAATCCAGAACTTCAGACAGAATACCGCAATATTCTAAAAGCTTTCTACGGTGCTTTAAAATCTTGCGATGGATTTATACATTTTGCAATGCTGACAGGTGTTACAAAGTTTGGTAAAATAAGCGTGTTCAGCGACCTTAATAATCTTATGGATATTTCCATGATAAACCGTTTTTCTGAAATTTGCGGAATAAGCGAGGCCGAACTTTACATGTATTTTGATGACGATATTCATACTTTGGCTAATAAATTAGGAATAAGTTATGACAATGCCTGTAAAAAGCTAAAGATGAATTATGACGGCTATCATTTCAGTTATGATTCTCCAGGAATGTACAATCCTTTCAGTCTGCTGAATACTTTTGCCAATATGCAGATAGATAATTATTGGTTTGCTACAGGTACTCCTACATACCTTGTAGAGCTAATGAAGCTTCATAATTACAAGGTAGAGGAAATTGAAGATATAGTTACCAGCGGCCCTGTCCTTGATTCCATCGATTCAGCATCAACAGATCCTGTACCTGTTATATATCAGAGTGGATACCTTACGCTTAAAGACTATAATAAAGAATTCGAAAATTATACTCTCGGATTCCCCAACCGTGAAGTAGAACAAGGTTTCTTCCGTTTTCTGCTACCAAACTATGCTTCTGTAAGTGTAACAAAATCTCCTTACGAAATTCAGCGTTTTGTTACAGACATCCGTAAAGGTAATGTCGACTCATTTCTGAGCCGTTTACAGACATTCTTCGACGATATACCATATGATCTCGCTCCACGTGACCGTGAAGTACATTATCAGAATATATTATACATAGTATTCAAACTTATGGGATTTCATACAGAAGTGGAGTATCACACATCTCACGGACGAGTGGATCTTGTTATGAAAACTCCAGATTATATTTATGTCATGGAATTCAAACTCGATGGCACAGCCGAAGATGCCATGCTTCAGATAGAAAATAAAGGATATGCATCAGCATTTGCCGCCGATGGGCGTACGGTGTTGAAGGTAGGAGTAAATTTCAGTTCTGAAACAAGGACTATAGATAAATGGATAGTCAGGTAAATTGAACACATTTCCACTATTATAATGCTATTATAATTTTTTATGTAGCACCATAATAAATTACAGTCAATTAATTACATTCTCTTTACGGCATCTATATAATTGTAATGAAGTAAAACACAATAATGAAACACCGATAAACCATTTTTTTTATCTTTGCATCCGAAACCTAAAATGGCAATATGATGAAAAGAATAAGAACTGTCTTGATTGGAGCCGGATACAGAGGATGTGGTCTGCTTAGAATACTTCAGAGTATAGACAACTTTGAAGTAGTGGCCGTATTCGACCCTTCAAGCAATAAGCCTTGTGATCTTGAAAACATAGATATCATGTTCTATAATAAAGATAATGACGACTATCAGAGAATGATTATAGAACAGAAACCAGACCTTGCCATAATTGCCTCTCCATGGAAATTTCATATCGAACAGGCTATGTTTGCATTAGGGAATCACTATAACAGATGTCATGTAGCATTAGAGATTAAAGGAGGATTCTGTATTGACGAGTACAAGCCATTACTGGAAACTGCTGAAAAATACAGTCTGAATATTTTCCCGTTGGAAAATGCTGTATTTATGAGAGAAAACATGGCTATGCTTAACATTGTAAAAAAAGGCATTCTTGGAAATATTGTTGCCGTAAAAGGTGGATACAGACACGACCTAAGAGGATTGCTCGTAGATGATAACGGTAAACTTGGAAACCCCAATAAGCCGGAGGGAATTTGGAGAAGCCAGTTCTATACTACAGAAAACTGTGACTTATATCCTACACACGGACTGGCCCCTGTTTGTCTTGCCATCGGAATAGGAAGAACCGATTATATAACAGAGCTTACATCTTTCTCATCAAGAGCATGTGGCATGCATGAATATATCCTTCAGCACGGAGGTGATACATCTGTGCCTATAGCAATGGGAGATATAATAATTACCCAAATGCGTTCCGAAAAAAATATACTTATCACACTCACTCACGATACTACTCTTCCGCGCCCGAGAAGCCTTGACTTTGAAATTCAGGGAAGCAAGGGAATATGGAGGGGAGAATTCCGTAAAATATATATCGAAGGACTATCACCACACGAAGAATGGGAAGACGACTTAAAGTATATAGAAGAAAATGAACACCGGTTCTGGCAACTGTGGGGTACCGAAGCTACCAGAATAGATGTTCATCATAAAGGTATGGATTATATAATGCTACGGGCTGTAGCCGCACATATTCATGGAGAAGATACATATCCATTAAACGGACATGACCTGGCCCTATGGACATCAATTACTCCATATTCAAAGATATCTATCTCTGAGAAAAGGACTGTAGAAATACCCAGGCCTTAATCTTTGACCGGACTTCCTTCCATTTCGTCGAAGAAGTTCTCTATCTTGTTCTTGTCGACAAAGAAGAATTTCATGCCACAGATATTTCTTTCAGACATAAGTTTCTGCAGTCCGGTATAACCATTGGAACCGCAGTCAAGAATCTGTCTTTTATACACGTCACTTACCATACAGGCGTTATCATCTTTAGGATATGATTCATACTCACCTATAAACCAGTTTGAGTCAAAAACATTATTGGTTGATTCTGTCAGATTAAAACCTCCCTTATCAGCCGAATAAAAGATATTTTTCCTGAATGTAGTATTATCGGCATATCCATCCCAAGAATCAGATACAATCATAGACCTGTCTACACTGTCGTCTCCTCTGTGGTTTGAATGAATGATGTTTTTCTCAATTAATGTATTTTCTACCGGTCCTGCTATATGTATGCTTGGCGAAAACATCCCTGCTCTTGTTTCCTTGGGACGAATACCATCGCCTATGCTTATATTGTATCTCACTATAGAATTATTGTTTCCTATACTGTAGTTTCCTGCATTTCCTGAGTTACATACAAGCACCATACCACCATAATTATCATGGCTATAGTTATACTGAATAACAGTATTGTTGCAGTTGTAATCGGAATCAAATCCCTGTGCATCCCACGGTGCCTTATGATCGGAAACAGAGTTATACTGAATAACAGTATTATCACAGCTCCATGGCCAGAAACCGGCCGCAGCTTCAGTCATAGGAAGTACATCCGGACAATCTCTCATCACATTATATTCTATCAAGGTACTGTCACAGCCTATAGGAACTATTCCATCGCCTGGTACACCCTCTATAAGATTATTTCTCACTATTATATGCTTATTCGGGAACCAGTTGTTTCTATCATAGTATCCGCTCCATATCATAGCATTTCTTTCGCAGCGCAAGATATGGCTGTTTTCTATTATCAGACTGTCGAATCTTGATTTAATCTCATCTCCTGAGTTCACTATTAAAATGCCTGAACCTCCTCCCAATTCCTTTACACGCGAACCGTTTACATCGCGTACTGTTATATTATCTACGGTAATACCTTTCGAGACTCCATAATTACTGCATTCTATTTTCAGACCGGTTCTCATTGGCAAAGGCTCACGACCTTTATTTACTATTTCCAAATCTCTTACAGTAACATATTCTGAATTGAAGATTCTCATGGCATACATTGACGTATCATGTCCGACAATACAAGGATTCTTGCCGGACTCTCCATAAGCACCTACAGTAATTCTGTTTTGCTGTGTACCTTTGGCCGACAATTCCAGAACGCCGTTATATACTCCACCTCGCTTTAACAATAGCTTATCACCGGGATTGAGCCGTATATCATTTACATTTTTAAAACTCTTCCATGACTCATCAGGCGACAGTCCTGAATTACTGTCGGAACCCGAAACTGAATCAATGTAATAAGTATCGTGTTCATTACAACACGACTGAAGAATGAGCAGCGAAAAAGCTGCCATTAAGGAATATATTTTAAGCTTCATACTAAATAATATTCTTAAATACCAATTTGTTTTTTAAGCAAATACAGAGATATCCGATAACACAAAACAGCCATACAATATGAACATCTATCAAGATTTATCATACGTATGGCTGTTATTGTTCTTATTTTCTGTTTTTTTATTTTTTACAGTATTTACCTGTTAAGAAAAACAGATTATATTCTGTCTGATACTCTGTTCCTCCTGATTAGTCTATTACAATATTTGCAGATACCGGAGTCATGATAAATGTAAATTCATAATCACCGTATGGCAATCTGTATTTTGGAAGAGGAATAGCACCCCAGCTGTCTTCACAAGCAAGTCCCTGCTGAGCCTTATCAATAAGCACGTTTGTAAGGTCGGCTTCTTCAACTTCGTTTGAGTGGCTCTGTTTCTTTTCCCAACCATCATCAAGTGACTCTATAGTATAGTGAAGAGCTGAAGCAGAGAATGGAGCGGCAGCAACAAACATAAGTCCCTTACCTTCTTCATTCAACTGTTTCCACCAGCGGATATCAGTCTTTGTTCCATTTTCCTGAGGACGGATATATGCATAGAACTGTTCTGTTACAGTCTGGTTGTAAATACCAAGATCTGTACTATGGTTACGGTCGCTGTAGTTTTCTACAGGTCCGCGTCCGTAATAAGAAATATTTTCGAACGACTTAGGCATTACCATCTGCATACCGAAGCGGAACATATCAGAAACTTTGGCATTCTTGTCGGCTACCATCTTCTGGTTAACCTTCACTGCACCCTTATTATTGATAGTATAAGTGATATACAATTTGGCAGAAACATTCTTCATATCATATTCTGTAGAAACAACCAACTGATTGTTGACAGTTTCATGCTTCATAGATACAAGGCTGATACCTGGGTTCTTCCATGCAGCATATCTCTTCTGCAATCCGGCACCAAAGTCATTGTCGGTCGGAGCACGCCAGAAGTTAGGTGAAAGTTCTGCACCTTCCTTAATCATCTGAGTACCGTTTACAGTATAGCTGTCCATGTATCCGTTTCTCTTGTTGAACTGGATATTGAAGTTCTCGCCGTTAATTTCAAGACAATTGTAGTTATCATCGTTTGCAACAGGAGTTACAACTGCTACATTTGTTTCTTCTACATTCTTGAAGTCCATAGAAGGAGCCTTGTATTCCTTAAGAACAAGCTGGTTCTTAGCCACTACATGACCTGCCGGAACAAGACTTTCACGGTTCTTCTGAACAAACTTAACATTAAGCAACCATTCGCCACAGTCGCAAACTTTTCCAAGATCGAGTTTAAGAGTTGCAGTCTGCTGTGGTGCCACATTAAGGTTCTCTACAAGACCGCTGCGTACTACCTTACCATCTTTCAAGACTTCCCATTCCATATAATAAGCCGACAAGTCGCGGAAGAAGTTTTCATTATAAACCTTAACTTCACCCTTACTCAAGTCGCCCGGAGTAACCCAAATATTCTGATAGAAGTATCCTACTTCATACATGTGAGGATTTGGCACACGGTCAGGGCTGATAAGACCATTATCGCAGAAGTTATTGTCGCTTGCATCGAAACGATTGAAGTCGCCACCATATGCATAAATCATCTTACCGTTCTTTCCTGTCCAGCGGCAAGACTGGTCAACAAAGTCCCAGATAAATCCGCCCTGATATTTAGGATATTTACGTATCAAATCCCAATATTCCTTGAATCCACCTTCTGAGTTACCCATGGCATGAGCATATTCACACTGGATAAGAGGTTTCTGGTATTTGTCGTCTTTAGAATATTCTTCACATCCTGTATATCTGTAATACATCGGACAGAAGATATCCGACTTGCCATCCTTATGAGCCTGTTCATACTGAACGGCACGGCTTGGGTCTTCAGCCTTAATCCAGTCGTATGCAGCTTCGAAGTTAGGGCCATATCCGGCTTCGTTACCAAGCGACCAGAAGATGATACTTGGATGATTGAAGTTGCGCTGAACATTACGCATGTTACGTTCCATGTGAGCCTTGGCATAAATAGGATTCTTTGCAAGAGTAGTTTCGCCATAACCCATTCCGTGAGATTCGATATTAGCCTCAGCTACCATATATATACCATACTTGTCGCACAGTTCATACCAGAACGGATCATCAGGATAGTGACATGTACGTACAGCATTGATATTGAATTTCTTCATAATCTGGATATCCTGGATCATACGTTCGCGCGATACTACATAACCTCCGTCCGGATCCATTTCATGACGGTTGGCACCCTTGAACAATACAGGCTGTCCGTTTACAAGAATCTGTGCATTCTTAAGTTCAATCTTACGGAAACCTACCTTAACAGGAACAACCTCAGATACAGAGTTTCCGTTCTTCACACTTGCGCGCAAAGTATACAGATATGGAGTTTCGGCAGTCCACTTGTTAGGGTTCTCAACAGCCATTTCAGCCGATACCTTTCCGGAGCCCTTCACTTCTTTTGTTGCCACAACATTATTATGTGAATCAAGCAGCTCAAGAGTTACATTATTATTACCCTTCAGACTAAGTTCGATACCAAGAGTACCGTTCTTATATTCGCTGTCCAAGTCAGGAGTAATGCGGATATCATCTATACGTTTCTGGTTACGGGTATAAAGATAGCAATCGCGTCCTACACCGCTATGACGGAAGAAGTCCTGGTCTTCAAGATAACTGCCATCGCACCAGCGGAACACCTGGAACGCAATGAGGTTCTTCTGTCCTGGTTTCAGATATTTTGTAATATCAAACTCAGCTTCAAGCTTGCTGTCTTCACTGTAACCAACAAACTTTCCGTTGACCCAAAGATACATATTCGAAGTCACCGAACCGAAGTGAGCTATGATATCCTTACCTTTCCAGTCGGCAGGAACTACAATTTCTCTACGATAAGAACCTACATGATTCTTTTCAGTAGGAACAAACGGAGGATTATTCTTATACTGGTTTCTCCATCCGTAACCAACGTTTACGTAAATAGGGTCGCCATAACCGTTAAGTTCCCATACGGCAGGTACCTGAAAATCATCCCAGCCCTTATCATTGTATCCAACCTTAAAGAAGTCGGTAGGACGCTGGTCGGCATTTTCTACCCAGAAAAATTTCCAGGTTCCGTTAAGAGTCATAAAGTTTTCAGATTTTTCTTTCACTGCCTTGTTTGCAGCCTCAACACTTTCGTAAGCGAAAAAAGAAGAATGCATAGGTGCACGGTTTATCTGATTAATCTCTGCGTCCTGCCATTCCTTGAATGTCTGTGCAGTGGCCGACAAAGAACATGCCCCCAACATACCATACAAAAATAGTTTTTTCATGATAACGATTAGTTTTTAATTTAATTAAAGATAGTTTTTCAGTTGTTTTTCTAATATTTAGTCACAAAGATATGCATTATTTCTATCCTTTATATACCATAAATCGGTCTTTTATAGTATAAAATATTGTTATGTACATAAAAAAGCCCATTTCATCGCATGTTTTGCAGTCATGACTTTTATCTTTGATTATGTTTATTATATTTGCAATGTAAAGCACAAATGATGATGAATACAACAATTTATTAACTACAATATAATTAAATGAGAAAACCATGATAAAAGTATTAGTTACATACGATATGTTCCGTGAAGGATTCACAGAACTTGAGAAACTTTATGATGTGACCTTTCCTGAAGGAAGAGACTTTACCTACGATGAAGTATATGAAATGATTCCGGAATACGATGTTTTATGCTCGATGTTTGATTTTCCGGTCAACAAGAAACTGATAGATAACGCGCCTAAACTAAAACTTGTATCAAACTATGCCGTAGGATACAACAATATAGATGTGGCCTACTGCCTGGAAAAAGGAGTAACCGTAACCAATACTCCCGGACCTGTAACAGCTCCCACTGCAAATATAGCGCTGGGGCTGATGCTTGATGTGGCACGAAGAATAACAGAATGCGACCGCAAGCTCCGTCAGCAAGGCAAACAGATGAAGGTTGGTGTTCTTGAAAACTTAGGCATTCCTATAGACGGAAAAACATTGGGAATTATCGGCATGGGACGAATAGGAAGAGCTTTGGCAAAACGCGCGCTTGCATGTAACATGAATATCATATACCACAACCGCCACAGACTTGATACCGAATACGAGGAATCTCTGAATGCCCGCTACGTTTCGAAAGAGGAACTGCTTGCACAGTCAGACTTTGTTTCGGTAAATGCTCCATATATGCCCGAAACATATCATATAATAGGTGAAAAGGAATTAAAGCAGATGAAACCATCGGCTGTACTCATAAACACCTCACGCGGTCCGCTTGTTGATGAACATGCCTTGGTAAAAGCTCTTAAAGATGGAACCATTCATGGAGCAGGCCTTGATGTATTTGAATTTGGGGACCATCCTTTGCCTGAATTACTCGAACTTGACAATGTGGTACTCACACCTCATATAGGTACACAAACCTACGAAACACGAGTTATAATGGCTCAAACCGTTTGCAATAATGTGATAGGTTTCATAGAAGGAGACAGGCCTATAACAAGGGTTCTGAAACTGTAGTGTACTAAATAAGTTGACACAAATTATTTAGTAACATGCGTGAATATA
>artificially_reared_2__coassemble_168_pt1 | contig 43891 bp, 34 predicted proteins | sample artificially_reared_2__metabat2_high_PE_035 | metagenome-assembled genome bin artificially_reared_2 | reverse complement strand
TGGGGTATCACCAACATTTACTACAAATGTTACTCTATGGTGATATTTTTACAGTAATATACATAAATTAAATCTATAAGCCTTGTAATTGAGTTTAAAGAGTTAATTTATGTGTATAGAGTTAGATTTTAAAGGTCTGTATTCATTTAACCTCAAAGCCCTGTTTGACAGGAATGAATATTCATTTATTTTTTTATATCTCAAAATCCTATTCCATATTCAATAATGGAAAATAGTTTTTGAATATAGTTTTGGGAATGAAATTAGGATATTTATATGAGTTCTCAAAATAATATTAAAGGAATCTCTTAAACCTTCGTTTTGGGGAATTATTTTAAATGTAAAGTTTTCAAGATGAGTGTTGGTTTATGTTAAATAGTAACATTTGTAGTAAATGTTGGTGATACCCCTAAAAGAAAAAGGAATAACACAACAAGAATTGGCGAATAGACTAGGTATAACAAGAAGTGCCGTAGTAAAGATCTTAACAGGTAATCCATCTCAAGAAACATTGAAAAAAATAGCTAATATTTTAGATGTACCTATGTGGCAATTATTTGCTTCACCTTATGAAGTAAACAGCATCCCTACAAATGACCTAAAAATAATCTGTCCGCATTGTAATAAAAGTATATCCTTAAAAATCAATATAAAAGATAAATGATAACTGGTTCGCGGAATTAAATTAGTGGTATAACCAACATTCCGGACAAAAGTAGCTCTAAGGCTAATGTCTCAAGTTGGTTCTACGAGTTAATAGTTTCAAGTTCTAAAATAAAGTATAATTTACTATAGACTCCGTAAAAATTCCCTATATACGAACATATAGGGAATTTTTCTTGCTTTTAGCGTCTAAAAAAATCTAACTTTGTAAAATCAAATATAATTTAGACAATGGGAGAAAAAATAGGATATGCCAGGGTGAGTACGAGAGAGCAGAATCTCTCTTCTCAAGTCGATGCACTGAACAATGCCGGTTGCATCCGGATTTTCACGGACAAAATCTCCGGCAAGGAGTTCAAGCGTGAAGGTCTGACAGCTTGCATGGATTACCTACGCTCCGGCGATACACTTGTAATTTACCGATTGGACAGACTAGGCCGTTCCGTCAAGGAAATGCTCGACCTTTGTGCCAAGCTGGAGATGCGGCGCATCAAACTTGTTTCCCTTCAGGACAATCTCGATACGTCTTCTGTTGTCGGCAGATTTACCATGCAGATACTCGCATCACTTGCCGAGTATAACCGCAATCTTATTCTCGAGGGTTGTAAGGCTGGTATAGAGGCGGCCAAGAAACGGGGTGTCAAGTTCGGGAGACAGGAAGGCACTAAGATGAAGAAGCCGAAGAAGGAGGCCGTCATCCAACTTTACAAGGCTGGGACAACAGTTCCGCAAATTATGGAAATTACTGGTATCAAAGCAAGACAGGCTGTATATAATTATTTGGCAGAAGAGAATGTTAAGCCCAACAGATTATAACAAATGATACATAATATTGGTAAATACAGTTTATAATATACATAAACAATAAAAAATGGAACAAGGAGAAATAATACTATACCAACCGGATGAGACTGTCAAGCTGGAAGTACACATGGAAGATGAACAGTCTGGCTTACACAGGCACAAATGGTTGAATTATTCTGTTCTACAAAACAGAATATAAGTTTACATATCAATAACATATTCAAAGAGAAAGAGTTAGTTAAAGATTCAGTTGTCAAGAAATCCTTGACAACTGCTTCAGATGGCAAAAAATACCATACAAACTTTTACAATCTAGATGTCATTATCTCAGTGGGATATAGAGTTAAGAGTGTCAGGGGTACACAATTCCGACAGTGGGCGAACAGCGTACTGAAGGAATATCTGTTAAAAGGATATTCCGTCAATCAACGTCTTTCTGAGTTGGAGAAGACAGTTGCCTTACATTCGGAAAAGATAGACTTTTTTGTCCGTACCTCACTGCCGCCGGTGGAAGGTATCTTCTTTGACGGACAGATATTCGATGCCTACAAGTTTGCAGCGGATCTTATCAGGTCCGCCAGAACATCCCTTCTTCTGATAGACAACTATGTCGATGAATCTGTATTGCTTATGCTGAGCAAACGCAATCCTAGTGTGTCGGCCACCATCTATACACAGAAGATAACACCACAGCTGCAGCTTGACCTTGACAAGCATAATGACCAGTACCCGCCAATCAATATCAGAACCTACCGAAACAGCCATGACCGTTTCCTGATAGTTGATGATAAGGAAGTGTTCCATATCGGAGCTTCTCTGAAAGACCTGGGTAAGAAAATGTTCGCTTTCTCAAAGCTGGAGATTGAACCTGGTCTTATAACTGACAAACTATAGAATTTATAACCTATGAAACCCACCGACACACCACATATCCAAGATGGTAGCATCCCTACTCCAAGCAGCTACCCTTTCTACGAATACCAGGCATATACTTTCTACAAGAAGTATGAGAATGACTAGTTCAAGAAGGAAGTGATTACTTTAGAGTAACATTTGTAGTAGGGGTATAGAAACCGGTAAGTTCAATTTTGCCATTCTTATTCAGAAGCTTTATTTTTTAATATCAAATGTAAAGAAATCTCCTTTCTGTCCGTCTAACATACTTTCCTTTTCCACCGTATGGTCTTTATTAACATACAAGTTGAAATTTACTGTATTTTTTGTGCCGTCAGCCCAGTAAATGGTAAAAGTCTCATTTCTGTAATCCTCTACAGGGCCAAATTCGCCAAAACCTAATACGAGTTGTCTGTCTTTAGTCTCAAAAAGGCGCAATGCCAGTGGATTAGGCATGTTATAACGAGATTGAATAACGTTATCTTGATACAAAAAATCTTTATCTCCAAATTTGATCACAGGGTATTTCTGATCTTTGTATATCACATATGTTTTGGAAAGAAATACGGAATCGGCCAATAAATCCGTGTTATCCGCGGCTTTAGTTACAGTAAAAGTAGCATTGTATGTCTGGTAATCATAGATAACGTTGTTTTCATTATCGCTACAAGACACAAAACAGATAGATGCTATAAGCATTCCCACTAATAAAAATAATTTGTTTCTCATTTCTTTAAATTTTAGTTATTATGTCTTAGCCTAAAAAAGGTTGACTATTTTTACGTTAAACCTGAAGCCTGTTGACTTCTTTATTTTATCCCTATAGTTTGTTGCCATAAAGTTTCCTATCACTATGAGGAAATGACAAAATCAGTAGAGTTGTCACCGATACTTTATTGGGCAACTTATTTTCCCAAAGATAAGCATTTATTTGAAATTATGTTTTCTGTTTGCAGATTTTTTATTACAAAATCTCTATAACTGGTCCATCCTTTCTTTATTTCGCCTGTATGAGTGGCTGCCTCCTGATGTGTCAACGTATTGATACTTCATTGTATTATTGATCCTTTCAGCCTGTGCATTCATGGCGACAGCCATAAAGAAAATTCTCCTGAAAAAAGGAATAAATACGGCTGGCAAATAAGGATTGGGATTTATCTTTGATGGAAGGGTAAACTGTGAATTTTAATTGAATATTCTTTTACAATGAGAATGTTGTGGTAGATTTCTTTTGCTTTATCTTCATCAGCGAGCATCAAGAGAGCTTTGTTATGTTTTCGAAAAATATCATCAATATTGATACCTACCAAAATCTTAATTTCTGATATATCACCAAGTTCCTTACGCAATTTGAAATAACCTGATGAGCGAAAGAAACCTACAACAGCTAAAAAACGTTCAAATGTTACCATCTCCTCCGCAATTCCTTTCAATTTATCAAAAAGAGTGTTGCCTGAAATATTATTGAAAAACTTTGTACTCATAATTTTATTATTAATACAAAGCCCCTCCTAACAAAATATAATACATAATTTGTTCTCTTTTAGAAAGGGTGGGCTATTATACATTTTAAAGATTCTATAATTCAACAGTTGAACTTTAATTTGGAAGTTATTGAGTTTCAACTGTTGTTGGTGATACTCCCTGTGGAAAAAATATTACTTAGTTTGATTATGTAACATAATCAAACTAAATTAAAGTCGGTTCTCAGTACATATCTGAGTATCTTGGCAAGCTCAGAACCCTTGTATTCATCCTCTAGCCTTTGTAGTTTATCGAATACAGGATTTATAAGTTCGGTGTTGAAATCGAGTGCCTTGCAAGTACGCTGGACAAACTTGGGATCTTTCTTGAAGATTATTGACATCTGTCCCTGTATGTACAGCCATTTTTTACGGATATCGTCAAATGCTACTTGCTGTTGTGTCGTTTTTTCCCTTGTGTAAATCTTGAAATCATAGCACATATCTTTCCCTCTTCCCTTGATGTTTACATCAAAATACAAGTCGCACTGCCTGGCTTCATACATGTTTTTAAGCTCTGTTTGAGCTTTTTGTATTACTCGTTTATTAAAATCAGCATTGAGAGTGTATTTGTCCTCCAGGCAAAACATTTCCCTAAGTTGTTGCTGGGGTATCACCAACATTTACTACAAATGTTACTCTATGGTGATATTTTTACAGTAATATACATAAATTAAATCTATAAGCCTTGTAATTGAGTTTAAAGAGTTAATTTATGTGTATAGAGTTAGATTTTAAAGGTCTGTATTCATTTAACCTCAAAGCCCTGTTTGACAGGAATGAATATTCATTTATTTTTTTATATCTCAAAATCCTATTCCATATTCAATAATGGAAAATAGTTTTTGAATATAGTTTTGGGAATGAAATTAGGATATTTATATGAGTTCTCAAAATAATATTAAAGGAATCTCTTAAACCTTCGTTTTGGGGAATTATTTTAAATGTAAAGTTTTCAAGATGAGTGTTGGTTTATGTTAAATAGTAACATTTGTAGTAAATGTTGGTGATACCCCTATCCGCAATATACGTCGTGAGGTGAAGGGGGTCCTGGAGAGGCAGGATTTTACCCCTGGAGGAGCGGTGGTGTACCGGAAAACAGACAAACGATGGAAAAGGAAATTGGAATGAAACGGACGGCCTGGCGGGCAGCCTGCACTCGGGACGAAGGGACGTGAGGAGTAGCAGTTCGTGCTGGACAGTCAGGGTGAGCAGCCCTTTCTTTGAACTGGTTGCATTCGTTCCGGATAAGTATCTGAAAAACAAAGAAGAAAAACAGAATTTTGTTTTGTTTAATGATTTATTTTTTATATATTCACAAGTATAACTATTAAATATATGCTATCATGAAAAATTTTAAGAAAACAGCACTGGCGCTGGTTGTTACCTTAGTGACCGGTTATGGTGTGTACACATCACAACAAAAATCTGAATTGTCTGAACTGGTCTTGGCTAATATTGAGGCATTAGCACAGAATGAAGGTGGGGATTATTCTCAAAAAATATGGGAACGTTTTTATCGTCCAGATGGTGGTTATAATTGTACAAAAACAGGAAATGAAACTTGCTTGTAGTTATTATAATTTGCCTATAGTGTTTCGTTGAAATTGCAAATCTGTCACATAATAATCTGTATAATATGAGTAATATGAGTTTTTAAAATAAACCTATTTTATTTCGAAACTTAAGCCAATTAACATAAAATATTATATAAGTACTTGAATATTAAGAATGTTATTCCGAGTACTTGAGTTCAGATGATACTTCGCTATTTTAACGGGACAGAGTTATAATCGGTATTAGATATTATATAGAATAATGTCTTATGATTATAATAATTACTAATTCTATTTTTTAATCTTAACACTTAGTCAGATTACGACATTCTGATCCTAAAATAAGAATTAGGAGTTATTCTTTTATAAGTATGCTTCTAATTGGTATGTTATTATATATGTATAAAATATTCGTTTTTTTAACAACTTTACTGTCTGTTTTAGTAGGTTGTACATCCCAGAAAAGAGAAACTAATTTAGTGGTAGAACAGGTAGACTTTGGTAACGTGCAAACGTACAAAAGTTCGGAGCTGATAAGTGTGGAACGCCTATTACCTTTGGAAACCTCCGACGAATCATTGTTTGGAAGTATTGATCAGTTGGAAGTATGGAAAGACCGGATTTATCTACTTGACACCTATAAAACTAATGCTGTGCTGGTATTTTCGGCCACGGACGGAAAGTTTATCCAAAAGATAGCAGGAACGGGAAACGGGCCTGGGGAATTCCTCACACCTCATTCATTTTGGATTGATTACCCTGACGGTTCATTGTATGTGCTGGACCGTATGATGTCGAAATTGTTGAAATATAATTTGGAAAATTTGGCTTATGAAGCCGAAATCAAACTTCCAGAACTGGCTCCGTTAGCTTTTTGTGTTCCAAAAGAGGGCGATTATCTGTATTACTTTCCCTTACGAAAGAAAGACCTTTTCGATGGCAAGCAATATGTGAAGGCAGACGAGAAAGGAAAAGTTGTGTCTACATATTATGATGCTCCGGCTTCTGGCAAGATCTTGCATGGCAATTCGGCACCATTTTATGTCTACGAAGGAAAGTTGCGTGTTTGCCCCTATTTCTCAAACCGTGTCTATGAATGGGTGAATGATTCGTTAAAGGTGTGCTGGGAGATGAAGTGGGGAGATAGCACCTTGCCAGAAGCATCTCTCTTTGAAAAATCGGAAGGTTCGGGAGATGTGATGCGCAAAATCTTGACGAACAATTATATCCGTTTTCTGTATGTATATGAAAACAGGGCTGCTTTAGCCGTGAAGTATTATATCCAAAAAGACTTATATTTGTCGGTTTATAACAAGTCCTCGAGGCAGGTTGCCAATGTGAAAGCCGCTGCCGTTCAGGATGATTTGGGCTTGGGAGGTGTATTTCCGTTACCCGTCGGTACTGATAGAGATAGATTGGTAGGCAGCCTTTCATTGCTTGATATGGAAGAGAAAAATATCTCTCCAGAGTTGAAAGCTTGTTTTAAGCAGGCAGATGAAGAAGGAAATCCAGTATTGTTTTTTTATGATGTAAAATAGGACATTAGTGCTGTTTTAGATTAAAATTCTGTTCTTATTTTAATTTTCCCTATTGTTTTTTGCTTGTCACGCACCCGGCAAAGTTCCTGGTGTGCCTTTTCCTTATACTCCTGAAGACTTTTGATTGGGGTATCACCAACATTTACTACAAATGTTACTCTATGGTGATATTTTTACAGTAATATACATAAATTAAATCTATAAGCCTTGTAATTGAGTTTAAAGAGTTAATTTATGTGTATAGAGTTAGATTTTAAAGGTCTGTATTCATTTAACCTCAAAGCCCTGTTTGACAGGAATGAATATTCATTTATTTTTTTATATCTCAAAATCCTATTCCATATTCAATAATGGAAAATAGTTTTTGAATATAGTTTTGGGAATGAAATTAGGATATTTATATGAGTTCTCAAAATAATATTAAAGGAATCTCTTAAACCTTCGTTTTGGGGAATTATTTTAAATGTAAAGTTTTCAAGATGAGTGTTGGTTTATGTTAAATAGTAACATTTGTAGTAAATGTTGGTGATACCCCTATATGGCTAAAGAATGGAGATCTCCTAGAATTGCAAAGCAGAAAGCAGATAATGAGTACGACAAGTTCAAGGAAAGAACTGCTTACAACCTTTAACCAGTAGAAATTCATTTTCTTGAAAACTTTTAAAAGGAGCAAAAGAAGCTGAAAGACAGATAAATTATATACTGGTTAGGCTTTGTCTTAATGAAAATAATGATACAAGCTCTTAAACTAATGATACAAGTTTAGATACTAATGATACAAGCTCAGATGCTAATGATACAAGTTCAATTGTGATTTGTTCGATATGCCACAATAAAAACCCATTGGCAGAATTTTACATGCAGAATTATACATGCAGAATTTTACATCCAAAATTAAACATGCAAAATTATAATTCCTCCAATGGGTTAAATCATTTTTTATTTTAATATACTCACTCAAGACTCCATTCATCCTTCCATCTTAGCACAAACCTTTCTCCATCAAATTCCAGAGGGAGCCAGATATATCTGCCATCGATGGCGTTTTTAGGGGTCCATCTGTCGCCCATGTATATAAACTTACCGTTTTTAGCATCCAAAGGCAGAATGTAAGTGCTCTGGGAGTGGTAAGTAGTAGCAGAATCGGCATCTACACATGGATTACCCAATTCCTTCCATTCGCCGAATATAGAATCGGCTACAGCCGAACGGGCTGCGTTTGGCGACCATCCTGTACATCCCGACATCATAAGATAATATTTGCCGTTGTACTTGAACATTGCGGGAGCTTCCATAAATCTTCCCTGGAAAAGTCGGATGAACTTTCCGCTATGGGTAGTGTAGTCGTCAGAAAGTTGGGCTATATGCAAAGTACTGTTTTCTTCTGATGAATATATGTGATAGGCCTTTCCGTCGTCATCTACAAAGAGGTTCATGTCGCGGGCCATCTGTCCACTTTCAAAGTCACGCTTAGGAAGATTGAGGGAATCGGGATGCTTTGGCAGACTGCCGCCTGAGTACGGACCTTCATCGGGCGCTAAAGGTTTGTCTTTCAACTCTTCGTGATAGTTAACTGCCCATTTACCAGGGTTAATTCTTCCGGCACGGATAAACTTGAAAGGGCCGGTAACGCAATCGCTGACCGCTACACCGCTATGTGCTCCCTTATAACCGGCTCCCTTTGGCTCAAGATGAAACCACATCACAAACTTTCCGGTCTTGGAATTGTAGATTACTTTCGGACGTTCAAGTATGCAGCCTTTTTCGATAGGACTTCCCGAACCGGCTGAATCAACAGACAGAGCTATACCCTCATCCTTCCAGTTGTACAGGTCGGTTGATGAATAGCAGTGTACACCTACATTGGCCACATTGCCGGCCTCGCCTTCTGTCTTGTGTTCGCCAAACCAGTAGTATTTTCCGTCGTGGAAAAGCATACCTCCACCATGGGCATTAATGTGTACGCCGTTGTTGTCCGGCCATATCTGACCGGGCTTGAACGACTGTATCTTAGACTCCTGTGAGCACCCTGTTGCTATAATTCCTGCAAGCGACAGTGATGCCGCACAAAAGAAATATGATATAAAATTCTTTCCAAACATTTTTCTTTACTTTTAATTATTGATACTTATCTGCCACCTGCCGGAAGATTCTTCAGGAAATAATCTGTCATCGACTTGCGGAGATGATATGTTGTACCTTCCCTTTCGCTTATGGAGTGAGAACGCATAGGGTACGACAACTGGTAGAATACCTTGCCATGCTTTACAAGCTCGTTTACAAGCATCTCGCAACTCTGGTAGTGTACATTGTCATCGCCTGTACCATGAATGAGAAGAAGATTTCCCTTGAGGCCTTCAATATACGAAATAGGTGAACCCTTTCTGTATCCTTCAGGGTTATTCTGAGGGGTATTCATGTATCTCTCCTGATAGATTGTATCATAAAGCCTCTGGTCGGCCACAAAGGCTATTGCTATACCGGTACTGAACACATCCGGATAACGGAACATACAGTTGAGAGTCTGGCTTCCTCCTCCACTCCATCCTGTAATACCGATTCTTGATGTATCGATAAATGAATACTGGCGGGCAAGGTCGAGTATACCTCTTGCCTGGTCCTGAGAAGCGAATGTTCCAACTTCTCCATAGATGCACTTTCTCCATTCACGTCCGCGCGGAGCAGCCGCACCACGGTTCTCGATGCTTACCACTATATATCCCTTGTTGGCGAGATACTGGTGCCAAAGGTCGCCTCCACCCCATACATCCTGTACGGTAGATCCTGCCGGTTCGCCATATACATCGATAATCACAGGATATTTCTTGGACGGATCGAAGTCGACAGGCTTTATCATCCACGCGTCGAGTTCAAGATCGCCGGAGAATGTCTTTACAAACTCTTTTGGAGACAGCTTCAGGTTGCGGTAGTCCTCAAGTGCCTTCTTGTTTTCTGTTATGACAGAAACCGTTTTATGCGATGGCAGTGCAACCATCTCTATTACAGGAGGAGTAACAGCATTGCTGAATGTATGAACGGCAAACTTGCCGTTTGGTGAAATCTGATATCTGTGCTGTCCGCTTTCATCTTCGGGACTTACACGTTCCACTTCACCATTACCGAAAAGTTTGGCTGAATACAGATATCTCTGTGTGTAATTATCGGGCGAAGCTATGAAGTATACAAGTCCTTTCTTGAGGTCCATTCCAGAGAGCTGTATGAAATCGAAATCTCCTTTTGTGATAGGACTGATTTCCTTTCCGTCACGGCTTACCCAGTAGAGATGTCTCCATCCGTTGCGTTCGCTAACCCAGGTAAAGTATTTGTTGCCTTTCATCCAGGTGATATTATCGTTTGTCTCAACCCATGCGGAATCTTTTTCAGTGAGAATATTCTTCAGGCTGCCGTCGCCTATCTTTGCTATCCAAACCTTGTTGGTATTCTGCTGGCGGTTCATCTGCTGGATAAACAGCTCATCGCTATCAGGAATGAAATCCATTCGCATGATATAGTTCTCACGGGCATTGCCTGGTATGTCAATCCAGTGAGTGTCACCACCGTCGGCCGATACGTATCCCACCTTAACGGCCGAATTGGCAGTACCTGCCTTAGGGTAAGGAAATTTTATAATCTTAGGGTAAAGAGAGTCTACGTTATTGATAATGTCAAACCATCCTGTTCCTTCGGTATCGCTCTGCCAGTAGGCGATATATTTGCCGTCGGGACTCCATCTGAAACCGTCACGGCAGTCGAATTCTTCTTCGTAAACCCAGTCGAAGGTTCCGTTTACGATAGTGCTGCTGCCATCATTGGTTATACGGGTAATTTTATTGTCTGCTATGTTCTCCACATAGATATTATTTTTACTTACATAGGCCACTCGTGAGCCGTCGGGTGAAAATTTGGCAAACATCAGACTGCTTTCGGGGAGATTAGCGCCCAACTGAGTGAGACGGCCCGATTTCATATTAAGTACCCAGTAATCACCCCTTGTATCATATCGCCATACACGTCGGGTATTGGTATAAATCAAAACCTGATTATGTGATGAATCGAAGGTAAAACTTCTTACAGACAGAGTGTCTGAAGTTCCCGGTTTAACAAGCATGGAAGCCGGTATCAGTACCTTACCTTCATCTGAGGAATTCTTCTTGTTGCCCGAAGAAGCCTCGTATGAAACGATATCAAATCCACCTTTGGGATTCTTTACTTTCTTTGAATAGTGTTCTCCATCCGAAAGCCAGTTAACACTGCTTCCGCCTTCTACTTTGATTAGTCCGCCGTACACAACCTCATCGAGTGTCGGAATGTGCTGTGCAAATGCTGTAGCCGAAACCGACATAAAGCAGACAGTAAATAATTTTGAAAGTTTTAAGTTCATTAGGTTAATTAGATTAATTAGTTGTTTTTCGTTTGATTTTATAATTATGTAGACCTGCTGTTATAGCGCAGGCAGGCAATTATTGTCATTTTTATCATTTGTGGTGGTAATACCTGTTTTTCGGAAAGCAAAGTTAATTTATAACTCACACAAGAGCAACTGTTTTTCCTTTTTTTATTATCACACAAGAGGTTTTTCGACTGAAAAGCTAACAAAAAACTTCAAAAACAAGTTTTTGGCTATCATATAAAATCCAAAATAGGGAATTAAACCGTACAAACGATAAATGACAACAAAAAAACATTATATCTTCTGTTTTTTTATAATTTTTATCAGTACTTTTGCTAAAGTATAGAATTTATTTACCTTAGAAAGCTATTACGAGACATTTTAATATTTATGACATCGGACAACATTGAAGAAATAAAGGCTGATATAACTGTGGAGGATGCCGGCCGTATAGTCGAGATATACAATTATTACGTAAAGAACAGTGTGGCGACTTTCGATACTGAAGAATGGAGCACAGAGAAGATGATGAACAAGATTGTGGAAATCTCATCCGAATTTCCATATTTCGTGATAAGGACTGATGAGAATGACGCAGACTCCAATACTGAAAAGAATTCAGTAAACAATGACGGCAAGAAAGGGAAAATAGCCGGATATTGCTATGTACATCCATGGAAAGAGAAAGACGCATACAAGGCTACTCTTGAATCTACTATTTATATTTCGCCGGAGTATACAGGCAAAGGTATTGGTAAATTACTTATGAACCGTCTGATTGAGACTTGCAGGAAAAGAGATATAAAGGTACTGATAGCATGTATTACGGAAGGTAATGAAGGCAGTTTCATTCTTCACGAACACCTCGGCTTCGAAAAAGTATCGCATTTCAAAAAAGTAGGTATAAAATTCGGGAAATGGCTTGATGTGGTAGATTATGAGCTTATTCTTTAAGAATATACATATTTTAAAGAAAACCGAATTTTAAAGAAAACTGAATTTCAAAGTAGACTGAATTTAAGGGTAAACATACTTTAGAGTAAACTTATATAAAAAGAATGAAACGGATTTATTCTTCAAGACTAAGCACAGCGTATAGTATGGTTCCAAACAGAAAAGACAGCTTAAAGCAGAATAGGACAACTTAAAAAAACAGTAAAATCATGTACGAAGATATATTCCAGATAAAATCTAACAACCTGAAGCCTGAAAGAGGCAGAGTGCTCCTTGCATCGCCTTTGATGAATGATTATCATTTCGCGCGTACTGCTGTAATGATGGTCAACAATGAGGAAGAAGGAAGCATGGGAATCATAATAAACAAGCATTTCAAGTTTAACATTACCCTTAACAGTCTGATAGAGGGACTTGACAATATTCCTCCTATATCGGTTTACAAAGGAGGACCTGTGGGAAGAAATACATTGTTTTTCATCCATGACATGGAGGAAATAGAACACTCGTTTCCTTTGGGGAACGGTACGTTCATGAACGGAAATTTCGACCAGATGCTGGATTACATAAAATCAGGCAAGCCTACCGACGGAAGGGTTAGGTTCTATATGGGATATTCGGGATGGGAAAAAGACCAGCTTGAAAAAGAGATTCAGGAGGACTCATGGATAATAAGTTCCATCTCTAAGGATCTGATACTTGAGTCTAATATTACCGATATATGGCATGTGTGTCTTGAGAATATGGGTGAACCGTACAGTTTGTGGGCCAAATATCCGGTAATCCCTGAATTGAATTAATTTGGCTGAAATGCATTATTAAACCCAAGAATCATATTGCCCAAGAATCATATTATCCCAAAATTACATTATATTATATTAGCATAGTATAGTTTATTGCTGATAAATAGAGTATTTTATTTATAAAGAGTCAAACTAAAGAATTAAAGTAATACATCTTATTAAAGTAACCGTTTTTACAGAAATGAAAACAATCAGTAAATTATCTAAATTATCATTGCTTGTTCTTGCAGCAAGTGCTTGTTCAAATCCCAACGGACATAATCTTACAGGAGAGATCAAAGGTCTCGGCAACGATACCATTCTGGTTTTCGTAAACGACCCGGTAAACAGAAAGTCAGTGAAGATTGATACAGTTCCTGTGGTTAACAATAAATTTAGCATCGACGTTCCTGATACTTCTTTGGTATCATTGTCTATTATAGAAAAGCCCGCAGGCAACGGTGCCTTGAGAATGGCATCGAATGCTCCGTTCTTGTTATTGCCTGGAGAGAAAATGAAAATATCGGGTGACATAACTAATCTTCAGGCTTCGGGAACTGAGATATACGATAATATGTCGAAAGCTCAGGATGTACTTGAGATTGAAAACGAACTGAAAGCTCTTAATGAGAAATTCATAAAGGCGTATCAGAGTAAAGACGAAAAACAAGTTGACTCGCTCAGCAATATTTCTAAAGGTTTGTATGAAGAGTACAGCAAGAAAAAACTTGAGTTCATTAAAAACAACCCTAATTCGCTCGTTGCAGGGTATCTGTACACAAGCATGAAAAGTTCTGATGGTGCGGAAGCTGAAAAGCTATTGGGCGAGAATGTCAAGAATGGACCTCTGGCCGGACTGATTGCAAAAACCACCGACAATTACAACAAGCAGAATGCCATCAACAAAGCTAAGGAGAGTATTAAGGCCGGTATGCCTGCTCCAGATTTCAAGCTGAAAAATCTCAATAATGAGGAGATGACATTGTCTTCTTTCAAAGGGAAATATGCTTTACTTGATTTTTGGGGTACATGGTGCGGATGGTGTATCAAAGGAATGCCCGACATGAAAAAGTATTATGCTAAATATAAAGATAAATTAGAGATAGTAGGTATTGACTGTGGAGATACAGAAAAGAAATGGCGTGAAGGAGTGGAAGAACATCAATTGCCGTGGACCAATCTCTATAATGACAAGAATAATGATGTGACAGTAAAATATGCTATATCAGGATATCCTACCAAGATTCTTATCGACCCAGAAGGAAAGATTGTGGATGTATTTGTGGGAGAATCGGAGGATTTGTATAAGAAGCTTGATGAAATGTTCAAGTAATATGAATACAAGTAGTCTGGATATAAGTGATATAGATATAAACAATATAGATATTAGCTATAAAGAAATATGCAATTAATCTGATTATTTGTATAATACATATTTATCGGACAGAAGAAATGGGATTTAAGTTACAAAAGCGGAATACTGAAAAGTTCTTCCTCTTTAATGTATGTAACTTAAATCCCATTTCTTTCAACCGTTGACCAACTGATATACGCATACGTCAAGATAATTTGCTCCACGCCTTATCCATGAGTCGAGCGTTCCTGAGTAAGTATATCCGCAAGACTCGAATAACTTTATGGCCGGGGTATTCTCCTTTACTATATATGCATAAAGCTGGTGCATTCCTAAAAATCCGAAACAGTGCTTATGAAGCATTTCAAGGGCTTTCACTGCAATACCTTTTCCACGGAACTTCTTTAAAATCATTATTCCCACCTCTGCCCTGCTGTTCCTGGCATCAAAGCAGAAAACATCTGCTATGCCTAAAACATTTTCGGGAGAATTGCTTTCGGCAATCATGAAACGCAGTTGCCCGTCGGTGTAGATATCATTACTGTTCTGGGTAATAAACTGTTCCATCTGGTATCTTGAATAAGGACCGGTATTGCATCCGTAATGCCAAAGAGAGGTATCGTTTTCTATGTTAAACAGCAATGACAGGTCGCCCAACTCTGGGGCACGGAGTATTATTCCTCCGGAGGTATCCGTAAGATGTGACGAGTCATTGAATGACAACTGAAATTCATTATTATTCATTATGTTCTGTATAAATCTTTATGGATTGGTAATTTATAATACTATTGATGAGCTGACAGCTGTTTAACGCAAGAGAACAGTTTTAGCTGTTGTCATCCTCAGACTTCAGCATATCGAGTTCCGACATAAGACGATTACGGCCTGGCACACAGAAAAGTGCGGCAATAGCAGCCATACCGGCACAAAGGAGCCCTGTATTGTTGAGTGTCCAGTAATATAATGATATATTGAATACCATGACCACTAAAAGAAGTGTCAGTCGTATTTCACTCCATCTTCTATAACTCTTCAGAGCTGGCTCAAGAGGCATTGATTTTACATATTTTGTTACAGAAAGGCTGAACATCCTCAGTGACATAGGAACGAGGCATATAGCCAAAAGTATGCCAACCAGCTGGGCTATATATTCTGCCTTTGCGTTTCCTATCATAACTCCCTGTGCCATTAAATCTGTTTCGTATGCCATAATAGTAGCCGCGCTTATCACCCATATCGCTATATATTCCACACGTAGAATATTCAGGACTGATTTTATCTTAGATTCCATATATTGATTTCCCTTATTCTATTTTATTATATTTATTATACCTCATTTATTATATCTCAAAATGCTACCTGCATAATTATATTTAGATATATGCTACATATTGCCATTAAACTCTATTCTGTTTATAATAGACCTTCCAAGTGTCACTTCGTCGGTATACTGAAGTTCATCGCCTATGGAAATTCCCCTTGCAATTACAGAGAGCCTTACATCATAACCACTCAGTTTGCGGAAAATGTAAAAGTTGGTTGTGTCGCCCTCCATTGTAGAGCTGAGCGCTAAAATAACTTCCTTTACAACCCCCGATTTCACTCTTTCCACGAGACTGTCTATCTCAAGGTCGGAAGGACCTATTCCATCCATAGGAGATATCACGCCGCCCAAAACATGATACAGTCCGTTGAACTGCTGTGTATTCTCTACGGCCATTACATCCCTGATATTTTCTACCACACATACCGTAGATGCATCACGCGAGGGTGAGGAACATATTTTACATACATCTGTATCGGAGATATTATGACACACCTTGCAATACTTTACTTCTTTCTTTAGTCTGATTATGGAATTCCCGAAAGACTCTACACTTTGCAAATCCTGTCTCAGAAGATGAAGCACAAGACGCATTGCTGTTTTCCTGCCTATTCCGGGAAGTTTGGCAAACTCTCCTACTGCCTTTTCCAGTAAAGCTGACGGATATTGTTGATTCATTGTTTTTCTATATCTATCTTTATTTCCTTAATTTATTATTTACCTTATCTGACGAAGCTGAATAACGGCATCCCTGAGGAATCTTATACAGCTTCTTAATCTATTACCTGGTATTTTAAACGCAAAATTACAAAAATCTGATTATATTTGCGCTAATATTGGCTATAATACAATTATCTGACAAGATACAAAAGCCAACCGCCCACTGAAAATTTAAAACAGATTGAGACTTGAAATGAACGGAACTTTTATACTTATCACCATCATTATATATTTTGGAATATTATTACTGATATCCAGGCTTACGGCAAAGAGTCACTCAGACAATGATGCCTTCTTCAGAGGCAACAGACAATCGCCATGGTATATCGTGTCATTCGGAATGATAGGAGCTTCGCTCTCAGGTGTGACGTTTGTATCGGTTCCGGGAATGGTGAAAAGTATAGACATGACATATATGCAGACATGTATGGGCTTTTTTGTTGGGTATCTGATAATCGCTCATGTGCTTCTTCCTATATATTATAAACTGAATCTTACATCCATCTATTCATATCTCGGACAGAGAATAGGAAATCGTTCTTATAAGACAGGAGCATCTTTCTTCCTTTTATCGAAGATGCTCGGTGCTGCCGCAAGACTGTATTTAGTATGTATTATTCTTCAGCATTATGTTTTCGATGCGTATAATATTCCTTTTGCCGTGACTGCTATAGGTACGGTGCTGCTTATATGGTTATACACCCACAAAAGTGGTATTAGGACAATAGTGTGGACCGACAGTCTGCAAACTCTGTGTCTTCTTCTTGCACTCGGACTTATACTGTTCAATGTTTCGGAGACTCTAAATCTGAGTCTTTCGGGTATTGCTGATACCATAATAAACAGTAAGGAAAGCAGAATATTCGTATTTGACGACTGGCAATCGAAACAGAATTTCTTCAAGCAGTTTTTCAGCGGGATATTCATCACTATAGTCATGACGGGACTTGATCAGGACATGATGCAGAAAAATCTTTCGTGCAAGAATCTCAGGGAAGCACAAAAGAATATGTACTGCTATGGGATATCGTTCGTTCCGGTCAACTTCCTTTTTCTTTCTTTGGGAATACTTCTTATGGTGGCTGCATCACAGATGAACATAGCTATTCCTGACAAGGGCGACGACTTGCTGCCTATGTTTGCGGCAGGAGGATATCTTGGTTATACAGTACTGGTGCTGTTTACCATAGGAATAATTGCAGCCGCATTTTCGAGTGCAGACTCTGCCCTGGCCGCACTTACCACAAGTTTCTGCATTGATATTCTCAATACCGGGAAATACGGTGAAGAGAAAGCTGTAAGAATCAGAAAAATCACTCACTTGGGAATATGCACTGTATTCGTTATGTGTATTCTTGCCTTCGAGGCCATAGGCAGCCAGAGTGTAATAGATACTATTTATGTACTGGCTTCGTATACCTACGGACCGCTTCTAGGACTGTTCTGCTTCGGCCTGTTTACCAAATTGAAGCCAAACGACAAATATGTTCCGGCAGTTGCTATAGCTTCTCCTGTCATCTGCTACATAATAGATTATATTACATTTCATGCTACCGGATACAAGTTCGGATATGAAATGCTGATGTTCAACGGACTGCTTACTTTCTCCGGATTGTGGCTATTGAGTACAGATAAACTATCAGAAGCAAGATAAACTAAGCTAACAGAAGACAAGATAAGCTGACAGGAATTTGAATATAATAGAGTACATTAGTTAAGAATATAATATAAATTTTATGGAAATCAAAAGTGCCGAATTCGTAATAAGCAGCTCAAGAGCTGATATGTGTCCAAAGTCTGATATTCCTGAATATGCATTCATAGGACGTTCAAATGTAGGTAAATCAAGTCTCATAAACATGCTGACAAAGAACCCTAAGTTGGCTATGACTTCTTCTACACCAGGTAAGACACTTCTAATTAATCATTTCCTTATCAACAAGGAATGGTTTCTTGTCGACCTCCCAGGATATGGATTTGCACTAAGAGGCAAAAAGATGATGGAGAAGATTAAAAATCTTATTGAGTATTATGTACTCGAAAGAGAACAGCTGACATGTCTTTTTGTTTTGATAGACAGCCGTCATGAGCCACAGAAAATTGACCTTGAATTTATAGAATGGCTTGGCGAAAACGGGGTTCCTTTTGCCATTATATTTACCAAGGCCGACAAGCAGAGTGCAAGTAAGACAAAACAGAATGTAAACAACTATATCGAAGAGCTTAAGAAACAATGGGAAGAACTTCCTCCTTATTTTGTTTCTTCTTCGGAGAAAGGTATAGGACGACAGGATATACTGAATTATATCGAGGAGATAAACAAGTCTCTGAAAAATCAGTAATCTTGAAATAAGTAGTCTTGTATTATTTTATAGGAAATCATATAAATCCAACTATCGAATTGATCTATTGAACTATTAATCAATTAAACTACTAATCTAAAAATCATGAAAAAGTCATTTGTATTACCAGTACTGGCTTTATCGGCAGCTTTCTTATCTATGACATCGTGCGACAAGCAGCTGATTGATAAAGTTGATCTTATTCCTCAGGCTCAGTCTGTATCTATAGGCAAGGGCGGTTTTCTTCTTAAGGAACTTGCCGGAATTAAATGTCCGCAAAACTGGACAGAAATCGCACAACGTTTTGCCGATGATGTAAAAGAGTTTACAGGAAATTCCATTTCTGTGAGCGATATCGACGCTCCTCTTATTCTGCAGCAGAATGACAAACTTACTCCAGGAGCTTATTCTCTGAATATAGAGAAAGGACGTATCACAATCCAGGCTTCGGACAACAATGGTATCAGCAATGGTCTCACCACTTTAAGGCAGATTATAATGACGACTCAGGGTGAAAATGCCGAAAGTGAAGTATCGAAGGAGGTGAAAGGGAAATTACCTGTACTGACAATAGAAGACCAGCCACGATTCGGTTACCGCGGTCTGATGATAGACTGCAGCCGCCACTTCTGGTCGGTAGACGAACTTAAGGAAACCATCAGGCAGATGGCTTTTTTCAAGTTAAACTATCTGCATTTGCATCTTACCGACAATAACGGTTGGAGACTTGCCATGGAAAAATATCCTGAACTTACCGAAGCCGGAACTTTCTATAAGGATTTTCCTGAACTTTCAGGCAGGTATTATTCTAAGTCGGAACTTAAGGATTTAGTAAAATATGCGGCGGCGTACGGAGTTGAAATCATTCCAGAGGTCGACCTTCCGGGACATAGTACCGCTTTGCTTGCGGCAATGCCTCAACTATCGTGCAACGGAGGTAAATTTGAAGCTTATCCCGAAGAACAGCCTCTTAACGAAAGGAAAAGGGGTAATGAAAACATGATTTGTATAGGTAATCCGGAATCACTGAAGTTTACAGAAGATATTATTAACGAACTGGTAGATATCTTCCCTTCAAAATATATCCACTTAGGAGGTGATGAGGTGCCTACCAATATATGGCAGAAATGTCCTAAATGTCAGTCGCTCTTCAAGAAAGAGGGTATGAAAGAACCTGGCGAAATACAGGATTATTACACAAGAAAGGTAAGCGAGATTGTCCGTTCAAAAGGCAAGACCATGATTGGCTGGGATGAAATAAACGAACGTCATGCTGCAACTAAGGACGATGTGCTCACTGTGTGGAGAGATAATGGTATTAAACAGCAGAAAGAGGCTGTGGAACGCGGTATAAAAGTTATAATGTGTCCTCAGCATGGATGCTATTACGACTGGGGATATGCAGGAAATTCCACACGTAAGGTTTATGAGTGGGACCCGGTTCCTGCCGACTTTACTGCTGATGAGGCGGCATTGGTATTGGGTGGCCAGGGTGCATTATGGACAGAAAGAATCGCTACACAAGACCGTGTGGAGTGGATGCTTTACCCTCGTCTGACTGCGCTGGCTGAGGTTCTGTGGACAAAACCTGAACTGCGCAACTGGGATGATTTCTATAGCAGAATAACCGGATATTATCCTATAATGAAAGAACTCGGAATAAATTTCTACGAGGATGATGCCCTTAACGAAAAGGAATTTGTTCCTACCGACGAGAAACCTGCTCTTATACGTCCTGCGAGCATAGATACCAATATACCTCTTAACCCACCTTATCATCCTGAGTATGCCTTCGACGGTAAGACCAACTCATTCTTCTGGGGTGGAACAAGTATTGGTCCTAAACATTATTTCAAGATTGTGTTTACAGAGCCGGCTCCTGTTTCTTCTGTGGAAGTCATAACTGGCGACTCTAAAGACTATATCACAATGGCCGACTTGCTTGTGAGTGAAGACGGAAATGAATTCAAGAAGATAGGAGAATTCAATTCACTTGGTGAGGCTAAAGGAGAAACCGGTTGCGAAAGAATAAAAGCAGTAATGATTCAGGTTACCGGACAACATACCTGCTGGCCTATTATTAAGGAAATTATACTGAAATAATAAGTCGTGTATATATCCTTAAACGAAATATGCAGCAATAATGCTATTTCGTGATATATAATGATATAGAGATACATAGAGGATTAAAAAAAGGTCATGATACTTACGGGTTTGAATATCAGAACCAAAGTATCATGACCTTTTTTTATTCAATGTATAATCAAATACATTATCCTTCTATTTCGCTAAGCTCCAGCCAGCGCATTGTCTTCTCATCAAGTTCATCGTTTAGTAAAGGAAGACGCTTGGACTTCTCTGTCAGTTCGTCCACACTCAGTTCACCGCTGCACAAAGAATCTTCAATAGCTTTCTTTTCCTCTTCAAGAGCGGCAATTTCCTTTTCGAGCTGTTCGAATTCCTTTCTTTCCTTGAAAGTCATTCTGCGCTTTTCATTAAGACGTACCTTCTGTATCTTTTCCTCCTTCGGCTTCGACTCTTCCTTCTCACGGTTGAGCTTTGCCTGCTTCCATTCACGGTAGTCTGAATAATTTCCCGGGAAATCACGAATATCGCCCTGTCCGTTGAACACTAAAAGATGGTCTACCACCTTATCCATAAAATAGCGGTCGTGGCTGACAACAATAACACATCCCTTAAAATTCTGAAGATATTCCTCAAGCACCTGCAGAGTTACAATATCAAGGTCGTTTGTAGGCTCGTCGAGCACAAGGAAATTAGGATTTCTCATAAGAACCGTACACAGATAAAGCCTTCTTCTTTCTCCACCGCTCAACTTATACACATAACTGTGCTGCGTTTCGGGAGTAAAAAGGAAATGTTGCAGGAACTGCGAAGCTGTAAGTCGTTTGCCATTGCCCAACTCTATCACCTCAGCTATATCTGTGATAACATCTATCACTTTCATCTGCTCGTCAAACTGTAGTCCTTCCTGAGAGTAATATCCGAAACGTACTGTCTCACCGATATCAAGACGGCCGCTGTCGGGCTGTTGCAATCCCATAAGTATTTTTATGAATGTAGACTTTCCGGTACCGTTGTTGCCCACAATGCCCATCTTCTCATATCGTGCGAATATGTAAGAAAAGTCATCAAGAATCTTCAAGTCGCCGAAACTCTTGTACAGATGGTCGGCTTCGAAAATCTTAGAACCGATATATGAAGCCTTGACATCGAGTTTCACATTCGAATCGGATATTCTCTGTTTTGCCACCTTCTCAAGCTCATAGAAAGCCTCCTCACGGTATCTTGCCTTGTGTCCGCGAGCCTGTGGCATACGCCTCATCCACTCAAGTTCAGTACGGTAAAGATTGTTGGCTCTCGCTATTTCGGCATTGGTAGCATCTATCCTTTCCTGTCTCTTATTGAGATAATAGCTGTAATTTCCTTTATAAGAATAAATCTGCTTATTGTCTATTTCTATAATTTCAGAACAAACACGGTCGAGGAAGTATCTGTCGTGAGTAACCATAAGCAGACTCAGAGTGCTGCGTTTTAGATATTCTTCAAGCCACTCTGTCATGTCAAGGTCGAGGTGGTTTGTAGGCTCGTCGAGTATAAGCAAGTCAGGTTCTGTAATAAGGATATTAGCCAAAGCCACACGCTTAAGCTGTCCGCCTGAAAGATATTTTATTTTCTGGTCGAAATCACGGATCTTCAACTGCGAAAGAATTTGTTTAGCCCTTCTTTCATAGTCCCATGCCTTCTCGTGTTCCATACGGACAAGCAAGTCATCAAGTCCCGGATTTCCCGGAGTTTCCATACACTCTTCGTATTCCTTTATGAGCTGTACGGTAGAATTTCCATGATAGAAACAAGCTTCGATAACTGTAATCTCTTCGGGATATTTAGGACTCTGTTCAAGATACCCTACCCTAAGGTCGCGCCTGAAAGTTATTTTACCGTCGTCATAACCTTCTTTTCCAGATATAATATTAAGGAGAGTAGTCTTTCCGGAACCGTTCTTGGCTATCAATCCTATTTTCTGTCCCTCGGCAATACCGAAAGATATGGAATTGAACAGCACAAGGTCGCCGAACGATTTGGTAAGATTTTCAATTTGTAGATATGGAGTCATATTATATTCAATTGTCTTGTTCGTTTATAGCTTTCTCAACCTCAGCCTTTATTTTGTCGAATTCCGATTTCAGGCTGCAAGACTTGCCATTCTTCACTCTGTTCCATACCAACTGGAACGGATAAACAATCACATCTGTATTTGCAAACCTCAAAGCAGGAGTTTCCTTATTACCGTCTATTACTGTAACCCAGTCCATTCCGTCCATCTCGTTGACTAAAATAGCTCCGAAAGCCACACCAAACGATTCCCATGCCTGACGCTGGTTATTATTGAACTTTCCGCTGTCCATTACCTTCTGTATGCTTGCGATATCAGCTTCCGATGAAGTAAAGTCCTTGGTAAGCTGTTTTTTGATTGTAGTCACAGCCCAGTCGAAAGCTTCGTTTATGGCATTGATTTCCAGAACACGGACAGGGATGATTTCTTTCCACAGCTTGTCGCCCTCATTTCTAACCTGCAATGTAGAGATTATATTCTCTGCCACCTTCTGGCTTTCCCCCTTGGCTACTGTAAAAGAGCACTCCACAGATATGTCACCTTTGCCTGTAACCCATAAGTGTGAAGTATACCAGATTCCGTTTTCCTGAAAATTCTCAGTAGAATAAGCACAATCCCACTCACCAATCCTTACCGGTTTGGCGCCACGATTATTTTTGAACTCGTAGTCAATGCATTCCTTAGCATATAGTTTGCCTTCACCCTTGAAGGCAGAAATACGGAAATTGCCGCTCCATTTCTCAGGATTATAAAACAGGAAACTGTCTTCTGTATCTTCAAACTCATTCCATCCTGTGGGATATTCAAGTGAGAACCATGATCCCGGTGATATGTATTTATTCATAAGACTGTATAGTGTTTTTATTTTGCTGCCGGATATTTTATGGCAACAAACAGATTATTATTATTTTAACTTCCACAAAAGTAATAAAAATATCCGGATCCAAAACTGAATTGAATCCGGATATTTCTGTCAGCAACAGATAAAGACACTACAAACCAATGTCTGACAGTGATATATTGACATTATCCAACTGCTTTCACTTAATTGAAATTATCTTACTGCGATGCATTCAATTTCTACAAGGGCACCTTTTGGCAAAGCCTTAACAGCAACAGCCGAACGTGCTGGGAAATCACCTTCGAAATATTTTGCATAAACAGCATTCATATCTGCAAACATCGACATGTCGGCAAGGAAAACTGTTGTCTTAACTACATTTGCAGTTGTCAGTCCGGCTTCTGCCAATACATTCTTTATGTTTTCGAATACCTGTGTAGTCTGCTCTGTAATTCCACCTTCCACAAACTCGCCAGTTGCAGGATTCACAGGAATCTGACCTGACATAAACACCATACCGTTAGCCTCAATTGCCTGACTATAAGGACCGATTGCTGCCGGTGCCTTTTCTGTAAAAATAACTTTCTTCATATCTTTTTTCTTAATAAAATGATTTTTCAAGTGCTAAATTAACACAATTATCCGAATTAATAAAGACAATAATGTAAAAAAGTGCACAAAATGTTTTGGTAATCTGACATAAATAACTATTTTTGTACTCGTAAATGCTATTCAAATCTTTTCAAAAAAGATAAAGCATGTATTCCAAATTTATTATCAGTTAAACAATCATTATTTTAAAGTAATTAAAAGCCCAGATGCAATAATATTTCATTCATTGCAAATTATAATTGTATACTCTTAAATGTATACTTCTATTTTTCAACATTTTGCCCGGAAGATGTATATAATGCGAATTTAATATGCAATACACAAATTTATGCACTCAGGAATATATTACTAAACTTATTTTTATACACATACACTTATGTATAATATCATTCAACTAAATGACAAAGACGTGTCCGAATTGCAACAGATAGCCAAAGAGTTGGGTCTGAAAAAAGTTGACGCGCTAAAGAAAGAAGAGCTTGTCTATAAGATTCTTGACGAACAGGCTATTGTAAGCGCTGCAAAAAAGGCTAATTCCGACAAGTCGGCCGATGACCGCAAAGAAGGTCCGACAAAGAAAAGATCCCGCATCAGCGTTAAAAAAGAAGGGGACAAGGTTTATACAGCTACAAAAGACAAAGCTGTGAAACTCGAAGCCAACACTCCGGCAGTTTCTTCAAATGCCGCAGCAGCCAGCGAAGCTTCGGCCAGCACAGCACCCGAAACCCTTGTAAACGTAGCTTCTGATACAACAGCCAATGACGCGACAGCCAAGTCTGTTGCCGAAACAGAAGACAAGCCTAAAGCAAAACGTGGAAGAAAACCAGGCTCAAAGAACAAGACAACAGCCGAAAAAGACGCAGAAGTGAAGGAAACCGCAGCGGAACCTGTCACTGAACCGGAATTTGTGGCCAACGAGCCTGCAGCAAAGAAATCAAACAAAAAACAGAGTACCAAAAAAGAAATCCCTGCCCCTGTACTTTTCGATGATGATGACATGGACTTGCCTCCACTTGACTTCAGCAGAGGCGGTGACGACTTTATTCCTATCGAAGACCTTCCTTCTGAAAAATTCGAAATTCCTTCTGAACTTTTAGGCAAGTTTGAAGCCACTAAAATGGAAGTACCTGTTATACCTTCTTACGACAATAAATTCCAACAGAGAAAAAACAACAAGAAGGTACAGAACAACAAACAGCAGAACAATAAGCAGAACAACAAGCTGCAGAACGGTAAACAGCAGAACAACAGAAACCAGCAGAACCGTAATGCCGGCAATCAGAATGCGCAGAACAACCAGAATAACGTACAGAACTTGCAGCAGAGTGCAGCAATGAATCCAGAAGCACAGGCCGCTATGCAGAATGGCACTCAAGCAAATGCCCAGAGTTATGTACAACTTCCGGCCGTACCTCAGATGCAACTTCCTGCTCCTGAAGCAGAACCGGCCGACATCCAGTCTCAGGCTGTACAGCCACAGCAGGAAGCTCCTGCCCAGCAACCAGTAAAACCTGTAGAAAAGGTTTATGATTTCGAAGACATCATCACAGGATCGGGAGTTCTTGAAATAATGCCCGACGGATATGGTTTCTTGCGCTCATCAGACTACAATTATCTTTCTTCTCCGGACGACATTTATGTATCACAGTCGCAGATCAAGGCCTTCGGACTAAAGACCGGCGATGTGGTAGAAGGTGCTATACGTCCTCCTAAAGAAGGTGAAAAGTATTTCCCTCTCGTAAAAGTCAACAAAATCAATGGTTCGGATCCTGCACTGGTTCGCGACCGTATTCCTTTCGACCATCTTACTCCTTTGTTCCCTGACGAAAAATTCAAGCTTTGCAAAGGATATAATGATAATCTTTCGGCACGTGTAGTGGATATGTTCTCCCCTATCGGAAAAGGACAGCGTGCACTAATCGTGGCACAGCCTAAAACAGGTAAGACAATCCTTATGAAAGATATTGCCAACGCCATAGCCGAGAATCATCCTGAGGTATATATGATTATGCTTCTTATAGATGAAAGACCTGAAGAAGTAACCGATATGGCACGCAGCGTTAAGGCAGAAGTCATTGCTTCTACATTCGATGAACCGGCAGAACGCCATGTTAAAATTGCGGGAATAGTTCTCGAGAAGGCAAAACGTATGGTGGAAAGCGGACATGATGTGGTGATTTTCCTTGATTCCATTACCCGCCTTGCACGCGCTTACAATACAGTTTCTCCTGCTTCGGGAAAAGTGCTCTCTGGTGGTGTGGATGCAAATGCCCTTCATAAGCCAAAACGCTTCTTCGGTGCGGCACGTAACATTGAAGGAGGTGGTTCGCTGACCATTATAGCTACTGCACTTATCGACACAGGTTCGAAGATGGATGAAGTTATTTTCGAAGAATTCAAGGGTACAGGAAATATGGAATTGCAGCTCGACCGCAACCTAAGCAACAAGCGTATATTCCCGGCAGTCAACATTGTTGCTTCAAGTACTCGCCGTGACGATCTGTTGCTCGACAAGACAACACTCGACAGAATGTGGATTCTGCGTAAATATCTGTCGGATATGAATCCTGTAGAAGCCATGGATTTTGTAAAAGACAGACTCGAAAAGACAAAAGACAATGACGAATTCCTGCTCAGCATGAACTCGTAAGCATATTTTACAAATCCTTAATACAACAAAAAGCCACACCGGAAAACTCATACGTACCGGTGTGGCTTTTATTTTGTTTATTCATAACATGTATGTCAGAAAGTGACAATTTCAGATTTATCAGAAAGGAAGATCATCCTTGTCATCGCCCGATGAGAAATCTGTCGGTGGCATAGGCGCACCCATTGGAGGGAAACCAGCGTCTACCGGAGGCATCTGAGGAGGAACACCCTGAGAAACACGTTCCACTTTCCATGCTCTGATACTGTTGAACCATCTGCCCTGCCATTCACGCGCATCAATGTCGAACGAAACTGTTAGTTCTTCACCTGCCTGAATATTAAAGAGTTGTATCTTATCTTCACCAAAAACATCAAAACACATTCTGCGTGGATACTGATCGTGTGTTTCAAGTACATATTCCTGAACCTTCCAGTTGTTGCCTGTTTTTGACACTCCACCACGTGGTTCCAGTACGGCAATAATTTTTCCTGTTATTTCCATATTCAATACATTAATTTAATTTTCGACACGAAAATACACTTTTCCAAAGAAGTAATCTAATTTTTAAAGGTCTTTTTTTGTCAGGATATGATATTTTTCGTCCCTTTTCTTACAATTCATCCACAATCTTTTTGTAACTTTGGCAATTAAAAGTGTACTTAATAATAAACAGCTTAATCGGTTCATTTATCGGTTTATTTATATATTAGGCACCATACATCACATACATCATATATAGTTCAATATAATTTATAAATATAAAACCATATAAGAACTATATATGTGAGAATAGATAAAATATAAAAAATAAAAACAACATAAATTATAAGCACCATGAATTTTATAGTCTCCAGTACAACATTGTTCAGCCACCTACAGGCTATCAGTCGTGTAATAAACTCTAAAAACTCATTGCCTATTTTAGACTGTATTCTAATTGAGCTTCAAGACGGGACTCTTACAATGACTGCATCCGATGGAGAAACAACTCTTTCAACATGTATCGAAGTCAGTGACTACAACGGGGAAGGTAAGTTTGCCATCTCTTCAAAGACTATACTCGAAGCCTTGAAGGAAAATCCGGAACAACCATTGAACTTCAATATCAATCCTGATACACTCGAAATCATAGTCAAATATCAGAACGGTAAGTACAGCCTTATGGCCCAGAACGGTGATGAATTCCCTATCGCCAAACAGATGAGTCCGAGTGCAGTAAACATTACCATTGCTGCAGATGTAATGCTTACCGGCATAAACAGATGCGTGTTTGCCACAGCCGACGATGAATTAAGACCGGTTATGAACGGTATTTATTTCGACATCACACAGCAGGATGTAACTTTGGTAGCTTCCGACGGACACAAACTGGTAAGAAACAAGTCGTATGCTTCGAGAGGCGACGAAAAGGCTGCTTTCATCCTTCCAAAGAAACCGTCTACCCTTCTGAAAAATATACTTCCTAAGGAACAGGGAGATGTTCAGATAAGTTTCGACGACAAGAATGCACTGTTCACACTCGAAAACTACCAGATGTCATGCCGTCTTATCGAAGGACGATATCCAAACTACAACTCTGTTATTCCACAGAACAACCCTCATAAGGCAACTATCGACAGAGCCACATTCATCAGTGCCCTGAAACGTGTTTCTGTTTTCTCTTCACAGGCAAGCAGTCTTATCAAACTTAGCCTGCAGGAAAACAGTATGACCATCTCTGCACAGGATATAGACTTCTCTACATCGGCAGAAGAAACTCTTGCATGCCAGTACGACGGCAAGGCCATGAGTATAGGGTTCAAATCATCATTCCTGATAGAAATCCTTAACAATATCTCCTCACAGAATATTATTATCGAACTGGCAGACCCATCAAGAGCTGGTGTAATAGTACCGGAAGAACAGCAGGAAGATGAAGATCTGCTTATGCTGCTCATGCCTATGATGCTTAACGACTAACGATTTTGACGCATTACAATTATGAAACTTAATCTGAAAAACCCGCTGATTTTCTTCGACCTGGAGACAACCGGAACAAATATCACTTCCGACCGCATAGTTGAGATCTGCTATCTCAAAGTATATCCAAACGGCAACGAAGAAAGCAAAACCATGCGTATCAACCCTGAGATGCATATTCCTGAAGCATCGTCTGCCATCCATGGCATATACGATGCTGATGTGGCCGACTGTCCTACCTTCAAGGAGGTTGCAGCAAATATAGCCAAAGACTTCGAAGGTTCTGATATCGCAGGGTTCAACTCAAACAGATTCGATGTTCCGGTTCTTGTGGAAGAATTCCTCCGTGCCGGAATAGACCTCGACCTTACCAAAAGAAAGTTTGTCGACGTTCAGGTAATATACCACAAACTCGAACAGAGAACCCTATCGGCTGCATACAAGTACTATTGCGGTAAGAATCTCGAAGACGCACATACAGCTGAAGCCGATACAAGAGCCACATACGAGGTTCTGAAAGCACAACTCGACAAATATCCGGAAGTCCTTGAAAATGACATCAACTTCCTTTCCGATTATTCAAGCTATTCGAAGAATGTCGACTTTGCCGGAAGAATAGTATACGACGACAACGGTGTGGAAATATTCAATTTCGGCAAATATAAAGGTATCCCTGTAGCCGAAGTTCTGAAAAAGGATATGGGATACTATGGCTGGATAATGAATGGAGATTTCTCACTCAACACCAAGAATGTGCTCACAAAAATCAGATTGCGTGAAAGCGGCATGATAAAATAAGCACATATCCGGCAAAATATAACCACATAAAACTTTTTCAAGTTCAAGGAAAGAAAAACCAATATGATAAAAGGGAAAAAAATAGTTTTGGGCATAACAGGAAGTATTGCGGCATATAAGGCTGCAGTACTTGCCAGAGCCTTAATAAAGAAGGGCGCAGAAGTACAGATAGTCATTACTCCTGCCGGGAAGGAGTTTATTACACCTCTTACTCTCTCCACTCTTACAAGCAAACCTGTAATAAGCGAATTCTTTGCCCGAAGAGACGGAACATGGCACAGCCATGTGGATTTGGGACTCTGGGCAGACGCAATGGTAATAGCTCCTGCCACAGCCTCTACCATAGGGAAAATGGCAAATGGCATAGCCGACAATATGCTTGTTACAACATATCTCTCTATGAAGGCCCCTGTATTCGTTGCCCCGGCAATGGACCTCGATATGTTTGCCCATCCTTCCACACAGAAGAATCTCGACATTCTGCGTTCTTACGGTAATCATATAATAGAACCTTCTGAAGGCGAACTGGCAAGTCACCTTGTAGGAAAGGGAAGAATGGAAGAGCCTGAAAAAATAGCAGAGATCCTGGAAAACTTCTTCAGCGATACTCCAAAACAACCGGAAGACCTCAAGGGCAGAAAGATTATGATTACAGCCGGACCAACATACGAGAAGATAGACCCGGTGAGATTCATAGGAAATTACTCTTCAGGCAAAATGGGATTTGCACTGGCCGAATGCTGCGCTTCAAGGGGAGCAGAGGTTACGTTAGTCAGCGGACCGGTAAGCCTTACCGCAAAACATCCCAACATTAAAAGAATAGATGTGGAAAGTGCTGCCGAAATGTACGATGCGGCTGTTGCGGCATTCAGAGAATCGGATGCAGCCATTCTGTGTGCAGCTGTGGCTGACTTCACTCCAGAATATACTGCCGGAGAGAAAATAAAGAGAGAAAAAGATGATATGGTACTACGTCTTAAACCTACAAGAGACATAGCAGCCTCATTGGGTAAGATGAAAACAGACAGACAGGTCATGGTAGGATTCGCACTCGAAACCAACGATGAGCTTGAACATGCAAAGGGAAAGTTGCAAAGAAAAAATCTCGACTTCATCGTTCTCAATTCACTCAATGACAAAGGAGCCGGATTCAGACACGACACCAACAAGATAACCATTGTCGATAAAAACAAGGTTGTTGACTTCCCCCTCAAGAGCAAGACCGAAGTGGCAGAAGATATAGTAAACCATCTGGCAGATGTAATAAGAGAAAAACTCTAAAAGAGAAAACTCTAAACGTAATAATAAATCAAAGAATATGCTACAATCCATCTTCATTCAGAACTATGCACTTATAGACAAACTGGATATAAGTTTCGAACCGGGCTTTTCTGTCATAACAGGAGAAACCGGAGCCGGAAAATCCATCATCCTTGGAGCTATAGGATTACTCTTAGGACAAAGAGCCGATGTGAAATCTATAAGAAAAGGAGCAACGAAGTGTATAGTTGAGGCTAAATTCAATATTTCATCATACGGTCTTGAAGAGTTTTTCAGACTCAACGATATGGAATACGATAAGGATGAGTGCATCATACGCAGGGAGGTTGGCATCAACGGAAAAAGCAGAGCCTTCATAAACGACACACCGGCCTCACTCACCCAGATGAAAGTGCTTGGCGAAAAACTTATAGATGTGCACAGCCAGCATCAGAATCTGCTCATCAACAAGGAAGGATTCCAGCTCAATGTACTCGACATTCTGGCACAAGACCACAAGGAACTGGCGGAATATCAGTCAATTTACTCAAACTACAGAAAAGCCTGCCGTGAACTTGAGGAGTGTATCAGAAAAGCAGAGGAAACAAGAAAGGAAGAAGACTATATAAGATTCCAGCTACAGCAGTTGGAAGATGCCGAACTGAAAGAAGATGAGGTAAGCTCACTCGAACAGGAATCTGAGACTCTCACCCACGCCGAAGACATAAAGGCCGGTCTGTACAGAGCATATCAGCGCACCGGAGGCGATGAAGGAGGATGCGTAAGTCTGATTAAAGAAAGCATCCAGGCCCTGGGAAGCATAACAAAGGTTTTTCCTTCTGCCGAAGAATGGAAAGAGAGACTCGAAAGCTGCTATATAGAGATGAAAGATATAGCACAGGACCTCGATTCAGCTCAGGAATCAGTAGAGTTCAACCCATCGAGAATGGATTATGTAAACTCAAGGCTGAACCTCATATACTCTTTAATGCAGAAGCATCATGTAAAGACAGATACCGAACTGATAGCAGTAGCCGAAGGGTATCGTGAACAACTCAACATGATTTCTTCATCGGACGAAAGAATTGCTGAACTCGAAAGGCAGAAAGACGAACTTTACAAAGAGGTAATTGCCAAAGCCGATATTCTTACAGGCCTGAGAAAGAAAAGTGCATCCATGATAGAATCGCAGATGGAATCACTTCTCGTTCCTCTCGGAATGCCAAACGTAAGGTTTGCCGTAGAAATGTCGGCCAGAAAAGAGCCCGATTCCAACGGACTCGACAGTGTGAATTTCCTTTTCTCGGCCAACAAAAACGGAACACTGCAAAATGTTGCCTCTATAGCTTCGGGTGGTGAAATAGCACGAGTCATGCTTTCCCTTAAGGCTATGATAGCCGGAGCAGTGAAACTTCCTACCATTATTTTCGACGAAATAGACACCGGCGTGTCTGGTTCCATTGCCGAAAAGATGGCCCTGATAATGCAAGACATGGGAAGACAGAACAGACAAGTGATGAGTATCACTCACCTGCCGCAGATTGCAGCCAGAGGAAATGCGCACTATAAAGTATATAAGGAGGATACAGAAACCGGAACCAACAGTCACATTCGCCGTCTTACAGACGAAGAACGTATAGATGAGATTGCCAACATGCTAAGCGGTTCAACCCTGACAGAAGCGGCAAGAAACAATGCCCGTTCGCTGTTGGGATTAGGATAAGCAGAATCCGGTATATACAATCAAGGAACCCACACAAATTGATTAAATAGAGTAAACATTTGATTACCAAAAGTAAATATTTGATTAAAAAGAGTAAACAAGATAACAATAAGATATTATGATAGAGAAAAATGAAATGATATTCGGCGTAAGAGCCGTAATAGAGGCTATTCAGGCCGGCAAGGAAATCGACAAGGTCCTGGTAAAAAAAGATATACAGAGCGACTTGTCGAAAGAACTGTTTGCCGCACTTAAAGATACTTTTATTCCGGTTCAGCGTGTACCGGTGGAACGCATAAACAGAATTACCCGTAAGAACCATCAGGGAGTGGTAGCTTTTATCTCCCCTATCACATACCAGAGAACAGAAGATATTGTTCCGTTTCTGTTCGAACAGGGAAAGAATCCGCTAATAATCCTTCTCGACGGACTTACAGATGTACGTAATTTCGGAGCCATTGCCCGTACCTGCGAGTGTGCCGGTGTGGATGCAATCATCATACCTTCAAAAAACAGTGTAAGTGTAAACGCAGATGCCATAAAAACTTCTGCCGGAGCGCTTCACAAGATTCCGGTTTGTCGTGAAAACAATATCACAAATACCATAAAGTTCCTTAAAGACAGCGGATTCAGAATTGTAGCCGCTACAGAGAAAGGAGATTATGACTATACAAAAGCAGAATACACATCTCCTACATGTATTATAATGGGAGCCGAAGACACAGGAGTTCCATACGAGCACCTTTCATTATGCGATGAATGGATAAAGATTCCTCTTTTCGGAACTATTGAATCATTGAACGTATCTGTAGCAGCCGGTATACTTATATACGAGGCTGTAAAGCAGCGTGGATTCTCTGCAGAAGGAAACGAACAGTAACCCAAACCTCACAAATCTTTAATCAACTACAACGACAGTATGAAAAAAACAATATTAATGGTAGCCTGTGCCCTGAGTTTCGGTTCAGTCTGGGCACAGGAACTGCCAAAGTGGGCCGACAAAGCCCGCAAGGCGGTTTTTTCTATAATCACATATAATGCCGACAACAAGATTCTGAATACAGGAAACGGATTCTTTATAGACGAAAACGGTACAGCCGTTTCCGACTATAGTCTGTTTAAGGATGCCCACCGTGCTGTAGTGGTTACAGCCGATGGAAAAGAACTGCCTGTAACACTTATCTTAGGAGCCAACGACATGTACGATGTGGTGAGATTCAGAACAGAAGTAGCCAAAAGACAAGTAGCCCTCATGCCTTCACAGACCCCTGGAAAGAGTAGCGAACAGGTATATGTTCTTCCATATTCAACACAGAAGTCGGCCAACGGAATCAGCGGTACCATATCAAAGATTGATACCATAGCCAACAATTCCTTCTACTACACCCTGTCAATGCAGACAGGCGACAAAGACGTAAGTTGCCCACTTGTAAACGCCAACGGTGAAGTAATCGGACTAATCCAGAGAAATTCCGACCCTGAAAGTAAGGAAAGTTATGCCATCGGCATCAATTATGCCAAGTCACTTTCCATCAATGCCCTTTCGGGAAACGATATGACACTCCAGTCCATCAAAATAAAGAAAGGACTCCCTGAAGATGAGTCACAAGCACTTGTCTTTCTGTATATGATGTCATCTCAGCTCGACAAGCAGGAGTACCTTGGCTTGCTAAATGATTTCATAAATATGTATCCTAATAATATGGAAGGATATCTTAGAAGAGCCACATACTACATGGGTGAAAACAGTGAAGCTACCATAAAGAATACAGAAGCAGATATAGAACAGATGTTCAAGGTAGCCGAAAAGAAAGAAGAGGCACATTATAATTACAGCAAGCTGCTGTACAATTACAATGTAGGACTTGAAGGAAAGAAACCGTTATCCGACTGGACATTAGACAAAGCCCTGAATGAAATAAATTCGGCTATTTCGATTGCTCCAGAAGGCCTGTACTACCAGTTGCAGGGCGACATCTATTTTGCCATGAGCAAATATGGCGAAGCCTTTACAGCCTACGAAGCAGTATGCAAGTCACCAATGGCTTCGGCAGCAACATTCTATGCAGCAGCAAAAGCAAAGGAACTCATTGAAGACAGCGAGAAGAAAGAAGTAATAGCATTGCTCGACAGTGCAGTAGCCAAATACCCAGAGCCATACGGAAAAGATGCAGCCCCATATCTGTTTGAGCGTGCAAGGGTGAAAGCCGATGCAAAGATGTACCGCGAAGCAGTTCTGGACTACAATTCATTCTACGATGCAATGTTGGGACAGGTAGCGGCAGAGTTTTACGTTATCCGCCTGCAGTCGGAAATGCAGTGCCGTATGTACCAGCAGGCCATAAACGACATAAACAAGGCAGTGGAACTTGAGCCTTCCAATGTATCATATTGGGTTGAAAAGGGTGGTGTTCATATAAGAGTAAACCAGTTGCCCGAAGCTATTACAGCTCTTGAAAAAGCAATAAGTCTTGATCCTGAGAATGCAGGAGCCTACAGAATGTTGGGTTACTGCCAGATAAAAGACAGCAAGACCAAGAAGGCCGGCCTTGAAAATCTCAAGAAAGCACAGGAAATGGGTGATACCGTAGCTGGAGATTTGATAGAAAAATACGGAAAGTAACAGACAACAAGTTACAGAACTGTTAACGGAATAACAGTACAATAATATTCAATAAATAAAGGTGGTAATTCAGAAGTCAGCCGAAACAAATCTGTAGTTAACAGGTGGAGGTTGGACTGATTCCAACTTAAATATATAAATATATATAAGCATAAAAAATAAAGCTGTGGTGGCTTATCATTTTCTGATAAATCATCACAGCTTTATTTTTATATCCATAACCTCAGATAATCATGAATAAGAACTTGTATATATAAAATATTACTTCACATTTTCCAACCCTTTATAAATTGAATAATATAAATCTCTTAATAAATCAACATTTAAACCTTTATAGAGACTATCCTCAAAAGACATACCAGTATAAATATACCTGAATTGTAATGCTGTTTTATGCACATCACAACTTGGCTTTATCTCACCAGAATCTTTCGCCTTCTGTATAATGTCTTCCCATATTTTAATGCCAGCACTAAACATTTCAGTAATCTTAATGCCAAATTCCGGATAAAACTTTGCGGCTTGATATAACAAATTAAAATATCCACCATGCATATCAGGAATATCAATTATTGATTTCATGCTATTCATGCGTTCTTCAACTCCATCCAAAAACTTATCAATAAATTCTTTTAGGCTATGAGCATCGTTTATATCAAGAGACCCTAACTTTAAATCAAATACATACTTATCTATTACAGCCTTAAACAGAGCTTCTTTCGTCTTATGCTTAAAAAATATTGCACCCCTTGTTAAACCTGTAGCTTCTTCCAGTTTTGCCGTAGAGACTCCTTCATAATTATACATTAAGAACAACTTAAAAGCCGGCCATAAAATTCTTTCAATATCATAATTCTTCATATTGCACAAACTTAATTATTTATATAATGGTTCATAAAATTAGCTATTACATTTATAATACACAAATTTAAAGATAATTTCACAGCAAAATTTCATTAAACTACAAGATATATAAAATAAAAATAAAGGAACATCGGTTTTGCCGTATAAGCTATACCGATGTTCCTTTATTTTTATTTTATAAAACTCTATTTATAAAACACTCAAAGAGTATCATTCATAAACCCGGAAGGTTATAATGAACTCACACTATATCAGTTCAATCCTCTTTTCTTCAGAAGAGGTTCAATGCCCGGCTCCTTACCTCTGAAGTTCTTGTACATATCCATAGCATCATCTATGCCACCAGGAGTAAGCACATATTTACGGAACTTAGAAGCAACTTCCTGATTGAAAATATCACCGGTTTCACTGAAAGCCTCATATGCATCAGAATCGAGAACCTCAGCCCAGATATAGCTATAATAACCGGCTGTATATCCACCACCCATAGTATGATTGAAATATGTAGTACGATAACGTGAAGGAATCTGTTTCAGAAGACCTCTCTTACCAAGTGTTTCCTGTTCGAAATCCATTACATTCATTGCAGGATCTACCGACTTAAGAACATGGAAATCCATATCGAGCAACGAAGCAGCAAGATATTCGGTAGTAGCAAAACCCTGACCATACTTACCACTCTTGTCGAGTTTCTCTATAAGCTCTGCAGGAATAACCTCACCAGTCTGATAATGCTTGGCATATACCTTCAATACCTCAGGCTCAAACACCCAGTGTTCCATAATCTGCGACGGAAGCTCTACAAAGTCACGAGGGACACCGGCAATGCCAGAATAATGCACATCACGGAACAGACTGTGAAGAGCATGTCCAAACTCATGGAAAAGAGTAGAAGCCTCGTCGGCACTAAGCAAAGCAGGCTGACCTTCTACAGGTTTAGTAAAATTGCACACAATAGTCACCACAGGAGCAACACGCTTGCCGTCCTTATAACTCTGCGAACGATAAGAGCCACACCAAGCACCGCCACGCTTGCTTGCACGTGGGAAATAGTCCATATACAATACACCCAGATGAGTACCATCCTTATCCTTACATTCGAAAGCCTCAGCCTCAGGATGCGGAAGAGGAATATTCTTTATAGGAGTGAAAGTAATACCATAAAGTCTGTTGGCCACATAGAAAGCTCCTTCGCGCACATTCTCAAGTTTCAGATACGGACGAATCTGGTTCTCATCGAGATCAAACTTAGCCTTCTTTGCCTTCTCGAAATAATATCTCCAGTCCCAGCCTTCAGCCTCGAAACTCTCACCGCTCTTCTTGATTTCAGCCTGAATGTCATTCAATTCTGACTTAGCCTGATTAAGAGCAGGAGTCCAAATCTGGTCGAGCAGTTTATACACATTCTCCGGATTCTTAGCCATACGGTCCTCAAGAATGAACGAAGCACAATCATCATAACCCATCAGCTGCGCTCTTTCAAGACGCTTTGTTATAAGTTCGCGAACCACATTTTTGTTGTCGGCATCATTATTGTTGTTGCCACGGTTAATGTATCCGTTAAAGATTTTCTCACGCAGTTCACGGTTATCTGCATACTGAAGGAAAGGCATAACACTCGGATTATGAAGTGTAAACACCCACTTGCCCTTCATACCTGCGGCCTCAGCTTCGGCAGCAGCATTATCAATCAGATTCTGAGGAAGACCGGAAAGATCTTTTTCATTATCAATCACAAGGCGGAAATCATTAGTTTCCTTCAGCATATTCTGTCCGAAAGTAAGCTGCAACATAGAAATCTCACTGTTCAGTTCACGAAGCTTAGCCTGTTTATCGGCATCAAGGTTAGCACCACCCCTGACAAATCCGCGATACACCTCTTCGAGAAGCTTTGCCTGTTCCTTGTTCAGATTAAGCTCATCCTTACGGTCGTACACCTGTTTTACTCTCTCAAACAGTTTAGGGTTAAGATTGATATCATCACTATGTTTCGACAAGAGTGGCGACATTTCCTTGCTTAGTGCCTGCATTTCATCGGAAGTGTTGGCACTGTTAAGACCATAAAACACATAGCTCACCTTATCAAGAAGCTTGCCACTCGCATCAAGGGCAGCGATAGTATTGTCGAAGTCGGGTACTGACTTCTGGTTTACTATAGCCTCAACCTCTTTAGCCTGTTCTTCCATACCCTTTATGAAAGCCGGTTTATAATGCTCCAGCTTAATCTGGTCGAACGGAGGAACCCCGAAAGGAGTAGAATACTCTGTAAAGAATGGGTTATCCGACACCTCATTCTTTTGTGAACCGCCGCAAGCACAAAGAGCAAACGACAGTCCTGCTGCAAATAACATTCTGTTCATATATAAATCAATAAAAATTAAATTCCGAATTCATGTTACGGTTTACGTTTCTTTGAATATGCTACATAAATTATGTCATACTAAATAACGAACCGTAAATTACGGCAAATTAAATCATGAGAACCGTTTATTTACGAAAACCGCCGTAAAGATACGAAATTTAACATAATATTCATAAATATTTAAACAGCACATTACTCCTTTTTCCCCCTATACGCCCTTATTACAGACATTATCTCAATGGCATAATTATCGAAAGTCTTCTGTCCTAAAGAAGGCACCTTCAACAAATCTTCCGAAGTAACAGGAAGCATATTGGCTATACCAAGCATTGCTTTCTGCTGAAGCACAATATAAGCAGGACGTTTAAGTTCCTTTGCTTTATTATACCTCCACTCCTTAAGCATTTCAAGCAGTTCCGGATGAGCAATATCATCGTTTCTGAAAGAAGAATCCACATCTGCATTTTCAGAACTGTCGGCAACTTCATCTATTTCTGACTTCAGAGAATCGTCAGAGTCGTAATGCAGTTTAGGCTTTAAAGAATACTTAGGTTTTAATGAATACTTCGAGTTTGAAGAACTTTCAGATTTAGAAGTCCCGGCCGACTTCGTTCCCTTACTCTTACCTGTTTCGGTGAAGTCAACATAATAGTAATTTCTTTTTTTCAGAAAAGTATCAAGACTGAATCCGTATGTACACACCATTAACAACATAATATTCTTCATGTCGGCAGCAAGTTTTATTTCATCAAAAGCATCCTTTATTTTAGTCTTCAGCTTAGCATTATCCGTAGCTATAGGATTAGATGCAAACAGTCTCACAAAAGGCCTGAATTTATCGTACATATATTTCGCTGCAACCTTAAGTCTCTCCATAAGATAGCTGTCATCTGCATAATCATCGGATTTACAGATAATGCCCATACATTGTTTAAGAAAGTTTTCTCCTACCTTCTTAAGGTTACACAGAGTGTCTTCCCTCACCTCTTTAAGGTTATTTACATATTTAGGATACATATAACCGAAATGCTCGTCAACAAGTCTTATCCATGAATTCAGAAGCATTTCTATCTCATAAAACCCGTAAAGCCACACCAGCTGATTGAAATAAAAACTCTTTTCAAGTTCCCTCACAGTCTTATCATCTGGTATCTGACTGTCGATATGCCTTACAAAATCACTCACCACCCTGTCAGCAATGACCGACCTGTCTGATATCGGCTCGCTCAACACGAGTCCCTCGAAAGAGCGGCAACGGCTCAATGCCACATACGTCTGTCCTGCAGCAAAAGCATCCTTCACATCAATAATAGCCTTATCGAAAGTCAGCCCCTGACTCTTATGCACTGTGATAGCCCATGCCAGCTTCACGGGATACTGTTTGAACTTACCTAAAACAGATTCCGTAATTTCCTTTGATTCATCATCAAGAGTATACTTACAGTTGGTCCATTCCTCCTTTACCAATTCTATAACATCACCATTGGGAGTAGATACTGTAACATAGTTAGTGCCTACACTGTCTACCGTACCAATCATACCGTTATAATACTTATGCATGCCCGAAGAATCATTCTTCACAAACATAATCTGTGCCCCGCATTTAAGGACCAGTGTTTCTTCGGTAGGATACATATACGAAGGGAAGTCGCCGGTAACAGAAGCCTGAAAGGTAAATGCAGCAGACGAAATCTTGTCGAGTTCCTTTACATTTATAGAATTAGCCTTTGCATTATGAGTGGTGAGACACACATACCCCTCCCCCTTCGATGGGGAGAACCCGGGAATAAACCTTTCATTAAGTTTAGCTATGGTGGCAGAAGTTACCCTGTTTTCCCTTATTTCATTCAGAATATTCAGAAATTCACCGTTATTCTGCCTGTATACCTTCTTGAGCTCTACAGTTACATACCTTGTCTGCTGTAGAGCACGGCTACCGAAGAAATAGAGATAATCATAAAACCTGGACAACAGTTCACTGTCATCGTCCTTTACTACAGGAGCCAGCTGCTGCAAATCGCCTATCAGAAGCAATTGCACACCACCAAACGGTTTTCTTCTGTCTCTATATTTCCTCAGCACCATATCAACGGCATCAAGCAAATCGGCCCTCACCATACTTATTTCGTCTATAACAAGAAGGTCCAGACTTCTCATTATTGCAATCTTTTCTTTCGAGAACTTAAAGCTGTAATTGGCACTACTTCCGGCACTGAAAGACGACTCGGGAACAAATGGAGCAAAAGGCAGTTGGAAAAAAGAGTGTATGGTAACTCCATCGGCATTCATGGCTGCAATACCCGTAGGTGCCAGCACTATCATCCGTTTGGAAGACTCACTTCTGAGATTCCGGAGGAAAGTAGTCTTTCCACTGCCGGCCTTACCTGTAAGAAAAACATTAACCCCTGTATATTCTACAAGTTTCCAGGCCAAATCAAGTTCTTTATTCATGATGTACTATTTATTTAAACAATGTATATAAACTTCGGATAATGTATAAATCAATGTATAAGATGTATAAACCATTACGCATATAATATACCAAATGTATAAATCCAGAACAGATTATTCATTATATATAAGCTATATATCATATAACCAAAAAAGTAACTCTATTGCTTCCAAAATTGAGTTAAATAAAACTAAATAATCAAACTAAACTTAATAAAAAGAATTCTCGTCAGTCTTCCTAATTTTTTTTGAGACATATATATTTAAAATTGGCCGTATTTTAATTTAAAGTATTGGCTATATTTAAAATAATTGTACCTTTGTGAAAACATAAACAAATCTCTCCTTATACAATTACTATACAAGGTTTTACATATATCATATTTAATAAAGAAATGGAGGAATAAATGAGCAACGACAATTTAAACTGCGGACATTTTGTAAATCCGTTTACAGACATCGGATTCAAAATAATATTCGGGCAACCTGCCAGCAAGGAGTTACTCATAACTTTGCTTAATGAATTACTCAAAGGTGAGCATGTAATAGAAAATCTGATATTTCTGGATAAAGAAAATCATTCGGACAATATAGGAGACGCAGGTATTATATATGATTTGTACTGCGTAACATCAACAGGTGAATACATTATAGTAGAAATGCAAAACCGTTTCCACAGTCATTTTCTTGACCGAACACTTTTCTACATGTGCCGTGCAATAGCAAGACAAATAAACAACACAAAAGAAAAGAAGGAAAAAGAAGAAGAACTCTCAGCACTGTTCTCCGGTTCGAAAGAAAACCCCTCATTATGTAAGGAATATTATGACGACAGAGATTATAATGATTATGAGTATATTTTGAGCGACCCGAGATATGACAGATATGGCTCGAGATATAAACTCTCTAAAGTATATGGTATATTCCTTATGAACTTTAAAGAGCCTGGATTAGAACCTAAGTTCCGTACAGATACCGTAATAGCCGATATGGAAAACGGTAAGGTGGTAAACAATACTTTACGCCAGATATATCTCCAATTTCCATACTTTAAGAAAGAACTTAGTGAATGTGAAACACTTTATGACAAACTTATATACACACTAAAGAATATGCAACACTGGAACAGAATGCCTGAAGCACTTAAAGAACAAGTGTTCAACCGACTTGAAGAACTTGCGTCTGTAGCAAATCTTTCACTGGAAGACCGTATAGCTTATGACAAGGCCCTCGACCGTTATAGAGTAAGCAGAATTATAGAAGAGGATGCCAGAGAAGAAGGATGGAAAAGAGGATTGGAAGAAGGTAAAAAAGAAGGTATTAAGGAAGGTATTAAGGAAGGCATTAAGGAAGGCATTAAGGAAGGCATTAAGGAAGGTAAAAAAGAAGGCAAATTAGAAGGTAAATTAGAAGAAAGAAGAATTATTGCATTAAATATGAAATCATTAGGTATACCATCAGACAAAATCCAGATAGCTACAGGCTTGTCTGACAAGGAAATCAATGAGTTATAAATTAATATATACAATCATATTAGTATTCAAGTTTTGCAAGCTACTATCTCGCTTTTTTAAGTTGATAAAATTGTACGAAATAATTCAGCTTTTCAATAGTTGCATAGCCAATGAAACATTTGGGACAAAGAGTTCTGCTGTACTTGCATCCTTTCTTAGGATGGTCAAGTTTGGAGGCCAACGCGTTGGCTGTATATTCCTTACCTTCTATGCACTCATGTTAACTTGCGGAACTTGAATACTAAAAATATCATCATGACATTGAATTTCTTCTAAAATAACAAAAAACAAATCGTTAAATTAAATCCTGCCTAAAACCATTTATTCATACACAATCCAAACCTTGAAGCTAAAAAACGATTTTCAGAGATCGGCCACTCAACTATTGGAAAGCAATTATCAAAATGCAATTACATAAACATGGATAAAACTACAAATGCTTGACACAATACCTCCATTTAAATCAAGTATCACACCATTATGATAAAACAAATGAAGCTTAATTCAATAATCATTTAGAATAAAAAAGAGGATAAAGCAGACTTTTCTTATGCCTTTTAGACACTTTTTTAAAATGAACTCACATCTTATATAAAACTTGGCCACACTTTATTTAAAATATGGCCACATTTTTGGGGATTTTTCGAGCTACATCTCAGGTTATAATTTAACATTTATACATATTTTAGTTATCAAATAATCAACTATAATCTTATAACTCAAAACAAACAACTCTATTTCAGCTGTAAAACCGAACAAATTTCAGAACACAATATCAAACAAAAAAACACAAATTACAAGCATTAAGAAACAAAAACCACAGAAAAACTTTCATAATATCATACTCATTTATACAAAAAGAATCTCTTACTAAATATCTGTAAATACAACAAAGCACAAGGAAGGGAACTGTCAACTTTCTAAGGTAAAGACTAACTATCAATATCGCAAACCTTCATATATTAATGCTTTTTCAAAGAAATTATGTTTTTTTAGAATATAAAAAGATTGTTATTATGACATTGGTTATAATTCTGTATATTTGCAGTTACTTAGAGTAAACTAAATGAGAAAACAAAAAACGTACACCACTGGTGTTGTAAATTTACATAAAATCATATCATAAATTAATATACTATGAATTTAAAACATTGTTTTTATTTAGTATTTATTCCTTGTTCATTCTGCTTCAAGCTCTATGGGCAAAATAATGTAACAGGGAGTGTAAATAATGCAGAAAATAAAGGTA